>Ga0209099_1000930_pt1 | contig 32405 bp, 26 predicted proteins | sample AD_JPNHW2_MetaG_FD_184430 | JGI IMG/M metagenome (GOLD analysis project Ga0209099, IMG submission 184430) | Active sludge microbial communities of municipal wastewater-treating anaerobic digesters from Japan - AD_JPNHW2_MetaG (SPAdes) (version 2) | ecosystem: Engineered > Bioreactor > Anaerobic... | reverse complement strand
CAAAGCTGTTTTTCTCCGGTTTCTTGCGGTTTACTATCTGAGATAGCCGGATTAAATGACGAAAAAAAACGGCAGCTTGAGAAGAAATTTCAAAATCCGCCGCCGGGAGTTTCTGACCCGCGTAATTCGCATCAGTGGTCACGTTGTGGGCAGCGGGATTTCCCTGAAGAGGCCGGAAAAGTGTACGGAAGTTGGGCTGGTTTCATGAAGAGTATGGGACTTGAGCCATTGCGTAAAGTGTATCCTTCATGGGAAGCAAAATACAGGGATTGGGATGCGGTTTGCCGGTTGATTCCCTGGCTGGAGATAGTCAATGATCAGCCTGTCGTTGCCACAAGATGGTTGACGGCAGATGAAAATAAACTCGTGGCTATTGAGGTTCAACACGGCAATACCGCGGCACGAGAGGTTATGCTTTTATTTAATCAGGGGTTGATTTTTAGATTTATGATCCGGCGATTAAAAGCATCGTCTGATTTAGGATCCCATAGAAAAGATCTTATACAGGTTTGTTTATTCGGTAATGGCCGGAAAGTCGGCGGCTTGGCGCGCGCAGTTGAACTGTATGATCCGCGTCATGGGACGGCGTTTAGTACGTATGCTGAAAATTGGATTAGGTCGTCTTTTGACAGGGAGGTAATAAGAATACGGAGGCAAAGGGAACTTTCGTTGCAATCGCCGGTAACGACGGATGGCAATGTTGAAAGACAAGAAAGGATCGCAGGAACAGAAAATACGTTTGAAGAAGCATTACGCACTATAGATGAAGATTTACTGTTGCAGTTATTGAATCTGGCGTTGGATACGATTATTACCCGGGGGGATTATTGTGGCCGTAGGGCAAAATATCAGAGGATATTTTTAGGCTGGTTGTTGAGAGGAAAGAGTTTGAAAGAGTGCGCCCAGGCTGAAGGAGAAACGAGAGCGCAGGGGAGTTTGGTAAAAACACGGATTGTTGAAGCCATGAAAGGGTTGATACGAAATAACGGGAGTTCCGCCATTTTCGGCCAAGGCGGTCATATTATGCTGGAATTCGGGCTGGTGGTTTGTGTTGCCGTGTTCATAGGGGTTATTGTAATTACGTGGTTACATCTGCCATGGGCTTTACCGCTCGTCGTGATACCTGTGTTTTTCGTGGCTCGTTGTGCTGGTAATAGTTTTGCGGGAAGTCCGCGACTGGTATTTAAAGTACCGTTGTCAAATGCGAAGGCAGAATCCATTGCCGATGGATTTGACGGAACTTTAGTTGACCGGCATCATCTGTATTTTGATAAAGCCAGGAAACATGTAATTTTTCTTGCCGGTGTTATGCGTACCGTTAGAGATGGATTCGTTGGCAATAATAAGACAAGCCATACAAAGGATATTTGTGTGTTTATTGCGTATCTGGTTTTGATCGGTACTCTCCTGATAAGCCCGTTGCCGAAGGCGTCCGCCCAGACTCCGCTTATCAGTTCACGAGGGAACGTTTCCTATAGCAATAACACGGCGCTTCATACCAAAGTTATTACGGTTAATACGAACGCTCCGGGTGTTTTGTGTTATCCTGCGTTTGCCTGGAATCATATTAACCGCGGTGCGTCAATATCCGAGATCGCCCGTTCGGAACAAGCGACTGCCGCGGTTAACTCCTCGTATTTTACTATGCTGCCGCGCCAGCGGTATGCGTTAGGCTTGGTTGTGCGTGATGGTGTTATCCAATCATTTGCCCCGTATAACCGCACGACGTTGATCATTACCAAAGAAGGAAAACCGGTTATTGTTTCTCCCGGGGTGCGCCTGCAGCTTAGTTTTAAGACCGGTACAATGCGCGGGTTTTTTACGAACGTGAATATGCCGCGCGGCAAGCATGACGTTGTTTTTTATACTCCGTTCTACGGAGCAACGACTCAAACCAAACGCGGCGGCAGTGAGGTTATCTTACGCAGAAGAGCCGGCGTTTTTTATATCGAAAAAACGCTTTGCACAGGGTGTAATTCCGTTATTCCCGGTGATGGAGCAGTACTTTCGTTTGCCGGGCAGCTTCCCGGCCGCATTATTGAGGGGAATACGATATCGTTTGTTGTCGACAAATTAGGGGTTCCGTTTGATACTGCCGCTCAGGCGGTGCAGGCAGGACCGCGGTTGGTTAAGAACGGGAATAATGTTTCTTTGGCAGCAGCCCGCCGGGAGCGCATTCCGGTTGATATCCGCGCACATGCGGCAATGCGTACGGCAGTCGGTATCACCAAAAACGGCAAACTTATCATGGTTGTTTCAACGGGAGAAATTACGCTTTCTTCATTGGCGCAGAAAATGATCAGGCATGGAGCAGTTGATGCCATGAACTTTGACGGCGGCGGATCTTCCGGTTATTTTTTTAACGGCAATAAACGTCGTAACGGCAGACTGGTGCCTACAGTGTTTGTGGTTAGAGAAGGAAAGACGTATCTTGGGATTTCTCATGCTCCGGCTGTGTTGCCTGCGGCTGCGAAAGTTGTTGCCGAGGTAAAAACAGCAGATCTTTATATGAAATACAGGGTTCCTGCGCCAAAACAAGGCCGTATAATTCGCGGCGGGATACCTTTTGTGCGGAACAATGTTTTGTTTGGCGCAGGTGTTCTCTTGATCGGTTTATTTATGTATATATGGGTACGTAAGAAAACCGGGGAATCAAGAGGATCGGTGTCGTCAGTAATACGGTGCAGTTTCGACCATGCGTACACAGGGCCTGTTCTTATTGAGAATCATAGAGATATCTATCCGATACTTGAGGAATTATGTGATCCGGATATCAGTGTTGTCAATTTTGATGCGCATGATGATGCGACGATTCCTGAAGTTTATGCTTGGAAAGTAGGATGCGGCAGTTGGGTTGCGTTTGCTTTACTCAAAAGATACGCACGAGAGGTTGTGTGGATAAATCCTGCCTGGTTAATAAAGAAGTTTCTCTATATTTTCAAGCGTTTTAGTATTTTTGAGAAGAGTAAAACCCTTATTTGTGAGCGTACCCTTCGTAATGTACCGCATGTTACCGGGAGGGTCGTCGTTTCAATTGATTTCGACTATTTTTCATCAGCGCTTGGGCCTCGGCATCGGCCATCGGAGCGGGAAATAGAGGCGTCTATTGCCGAGCTTATTGGGATGCTCGCACAATGGGATATTACTATTGTGCAGCTTGTGTTGTGTACGTCCAGAGTTGGTAACTGGGTGTATTGGGATCAGGTTGAATTTATCCGGGAAAAACTTAGTGAAGCTTTGGAAAGATTAAGCCAAGGAGGTGAAAACCATGAATGAACGCAGGGGAATGCGTAGGTGGCATACGTTGCACCCGGCTATTGTTTTGGTTGAGGGTGCGCAAAAATCTGCCCGATGCAATATCACTGATGTGAGTCTCAAGGGGATGCAGCTTTGTTTGCCGTTTCCGTTACGCAAAGATGAGTTTGTGACAATAAACGTTGAGCTGTCTTTCGATTGCGCTTTTAAAGCACAGGTGTGGGTGGCGTGGGAAAAACGCGTGGGATATACGCATGTGCATGGACTGTATTTTACTACTATTGATGAATCTTCCCGTGAAGCTATTTACCGGTTTATGCGTATGCAGTTTCCCCAGCAATTACAATGCCGACATGACGACCATCCCTCAAATAAAGGCGCTGAGCCGGCAGAAGACAACCGGGTATTTGCCCGCTTTCCCGTTGCTATGGGGGGAAAGTTATTGGACCTTAAAAACAACCGGGAAGTTCCTGCAGAAACCCTGGATATAAGCGCAAAAGGTGTCGGAGTGATGACGAATTGCGCGTTAGAAGTAAAAACTCCTTTGGAACTTTGGCTCAACGTTCCTGATAAAGGCGAGCCGTTGTATTCCCGGGGAGAAGTTGTTTGGTCGGTAAAATCAGGAGCTGATGAATATCGCGCAGGTATTAATTTGGAGCGGGCTGACTTGATGGGGCTCAGCAGAGTAATGAGAGCGTAGATGAGGCTGACAGACCATAGGTTGCGTTTCGCAGGAGCGGGAAAACATTTTTTACTTGTGACCGTGTGACGTTGTGTCATTGTAACCCGGACTGTTTTCAGCTTAAATAATAGTTGACCGGCAGGCTAAGATATGTTACATTCATTGTAATTTTATCCTTCCGGGTGCCGCCATTTTTGGTGCGCGTCAAGTGAAAGAAGGCTTGAAAAAGTCCCATTTCGATGGTACACTTTATAAATATTGTGTAACAATTGAGGAGGAACTATGAGGCATGTTCGTTTTGGTTTTGTAGGGATTTTCCTAGGGGCATTGCTGCTTGCAGGGTGCCAGAATTCCACCACGACAACAACAGTTAAAGGTCAGAAAGTTATTACTGTCTGGCATTGGATGACTGACCGCGAAGCCGCCTTTCAACAATTAGCAAAAGACTACGAAGCCAAGACTGGTGTTAAAGTAAATTTTGAGTTATACGCTCCTTCCGATGCATATTCCCAAAAAGTTCGTGCCGCAGCACAAGGTGTTACTCTTCCGGATGTATTTGGCATTTTAGGCGAAAAGCGTGATTTTGCTTCTTTTATCAAAGCCGGGCATATTCTTGATTTAACTCCGTATATGGAAGCAAATCAAGGCGAATGGAAGAATCAGCTTTTTCCTAAAGCCTTGGCAATAAGTGAGTTTGCTGCCGGGAATACCTATGGTATCACTCCCGGGTTTTACGGTGTTCCTATTGATGTTATGACCATTCAAATGGTTTATAATAAAGATCTTTTTAAGGAATTGGGCCTTGATCCTAATAAGCCGCCGGCTACTTTTGCCGAGTTCATAGATATAGGTAAGAAAATTAAAGAAAAGAATATGCAGGGGTTGGTTTCCGGATGGGGCGAGGTTTGGATGATCGATTGCCTTGCCAATAACTTTGCTTTTAATATTATGGGAAAAGATAAATATCTGGCGACTTTGCGCGGCGAAGTTCCCTATACCGATCCCGACTGGATTAAAGTTTTATCGCTTTTTAAAGAGATGCAGGATTCAGGTGTTTTGGCTACCGGCTTGGTTACCATGATCAATAAGAATGCCGAACAGTTCTTTGCTAATAGCAGGGCTGTTTTTGCATTTAATGGTTCCTGGTGTGTTAATGTGTATAAAGGGATGAATCCCACGTTAAATTATGCCGCCATGCTTCCTCCGAGAGTTTCCGATAAGTTCCCCATGTCGGTGTGGGGAGGAGCAGGTTCATCGTTTATGGTCAATGCCCGCGCCGCAAATAAAGAAGAAGCGGTTAAATTTTTGCAATGGCTGACGGATAAAGACCAGCAGGCATATTTGGCTCAAACAACCAATAATCTTCCCGCCAACAAAGACAGTTTAAAAAAGATTCCCGATATTTTAGCGCAATTCTCGGCAGGTATGGATGTGGCAACGCATCCGAATGTGTGGGGTATTTCGGAATTTCCTGCGGTTATCGAAGCCTTGGATAAAGGGATCCAGTCCATCATTATCGGAGAAAAAACACCTGAACAGATCGCTTCTGAGGTGCAGAAGATTAAAGAACGCGAATTAGCGAAAAAGAGAAAATAGGCTTTCGATCCAATGAGACTTAAATCAACGCTCGAAAATTACGTTTTTGTCCTTCCCGCGGTAACGATCTTTGTTATTTTCTACGTAATACCGTTTATCTGGGTTTTTCAGTTAGGTTTGTTTGATTGGGACGGCATTTTGCCGACAAAGACATTTGTCGGTTTGGCTAATTTCTGGGAAATCTTTACGCAGGACAAGATCTGGTGGGCTTCAATGCTCAACGTCGGGTATATCACGCTTATCGCCCTGACTTTCCAGAATCTTCTGGCGTTTCTTTTAGCATGGGCGTGTGACCGGGAAATTAAGATGAAGAATTTTTATCGTGTTATTTTCTTCATCCCACCGGTCCTTTCGGAAGTTGTTGTGGGGTTGGTTTGGCAATGGATCTTAGACGGAAATTACGGGCTCTTGAACGGATGGTTGCATCAGGCTGGTTTACAGGCATGGGCGAGAAACTGGCTATCGGACCCGCAGACAGCATTGACAACCGTTGCCGTAGTGCATTGCTGGAAAGGGTTTGGCTGGGGGTTTTTGATTTTTCTGGCTGGTTTGCAGACTATCCCCAAAGAATTGTATGAAGCAGCGCGTGTTGACGGTGCTAATGCCTGGCATTCATTTAAGCACATTACGGTTCCTCTGATGATTCCTGTTGTGGTGCTTGTTGGAATTCTTACGGTTTTGGGTACTATGCAGGCATTTGTTTTGATTATTGCCATGACCGGCGGCGGGCCGGCGTACCACACGCAGGTTCCGGTTTTGCGGATTCTGGCTTCTATGCGAGGTTCATCGCGTTTCGGTTACGCCTGTGCCCAGGGGATTACCTTTGGCGTTGTCTTGATACTGATCTCATTTATTCAATACCGTTTTTCAAAACAATCACGGAATACGTGAGATTGAAATTTACTGTACATTAAACACACGACTAAACCATGAAAACAAGCGCATATTATAAGACAAAAAAAGTTCTTATTAACGTTGGCGTGCACACGTTTCTTCTGGCTGTTTCAGTGACCTGTATTTTTCCGCTTCTCTGGATGGTGGCGTCCAGCCTTAAGACGCAAGAGACTATTTTTAAGGATATGTCTCTTTTCCCGGCCAATCCGCATTTTGAAAATTATGTGCGTGCCTGGGTTGAAGGCGGGTTTGGCAGATATTTCTTGAACAGTATTTTCTATACTGTTGTTGTAGTCGTCGGTATCGTGGTAGTTTCATCTATGGCGGCGTATGCGTTTTCACGGCTTAAATTCCCGGGCAAGAATTTATTCTTCTTCATGTTTATGGCAGCTATGATGATTCCTATCCCGGGGAGCTTTGTCCCGCTCTACGTATTGCTTAATAAACTGCATCTTCGCAATACGCCGATCGGGTATATCCTGTGCATGGTAAACGTCGGATTATCGACCAGTATTTTCTTGTTAAAGACATTCTTCGATAAGATGCCCAAGGAACTTGAAGATGCCGCCCGTATAGACGGGTGCTCTAAGATCGGTATCTGGTGGCACGTGGCATTGCCGCTTGCAAAACCGGTTTTGGCAGTTGTGGTTGTTTTAAACGCGCTTAATGTGTGGAATGAATATATTTTAGCGTTGATTGTTTTTGACAGTAAACCGTTAATGCCGCTGCAGGTTGCTTTAACACAGTTTGGCGGCGAGTTTGTTACGCAATACCCGCTTTTAATGGCAGGCCTCACGATTACTGCATTGCCGATTATTCTGGTGTACCTTTTAATGCAGAAGTATATCGTCAAAGGCGTAACCCAAGGGGCGCTCGTGGGTTAGTTTGTGTCCAAAACGTATGAAGAGAGTACTTTCTTTTCACAGCTCGAATCCTGATATCAGAAAAATGAATGTGGTTTTTCTGGTGTTGGGATTTGTTTGTTTCGGATTGTCAGGTGTTTTTGCCCAGACAGACGATACGCTTCGTAATGCAACGGCCGTTGAACAAAAAACCGCGTCAGGTGTTGCGATACAACCGACCAGCGGTGAATTGATTAACAAGGCCTGGGATGCCAACGGTAAGAAGAATTTCGATGCCGTTTTTGAAAGTACCCGGAAGCTGATTGATTTGTATTCGGCGGATGCCGATAAACAGCAGGCATCAGTCAAGAAATTATCAAAGGCGCGGGCTGAAATTGAGTCGGTGCAATTGTTGAATGATGTTGCAACCGCTTATTTTATCCAGGGCGAAGCCTATCGCAGCCAGGGCAAGAATGATGAGGCAATACGGGTTTTTAAAATTGTCGTAGAAAAGTATTGTTTTGCCCAGGCATGGGATCCCCGTGGCTGGTTTTGGTCTGTTGCAAAAGCAGCGCGCGAGAGTATCCTAAAATTGAATCCTTCCGAGCAGCTTGTTTCTCCCTGTCCCGAAGAAAAAGAAAAAGTAAAAATCAAAGTTTCAAATACTCCCACGAAGGTCGTTCTCTATGATTCCGGGAAAGAAGATGTGGTCAATTATGAAAAGTACGGCGAATTTTTGAATGCCGGCACCAGGGAATATAGATATGCGGTTAAGGACCAGGAAGGGTTAAGTGCTGCGGTTGGTGAAGGGGTCTATCCGAATACAACATCGATTCGCTGGGACCCTGAATATAAAAAAGCGCTTAAAGAGAAGAGGCTTGACGGCGATCAATGGGATTTTCTGCAGTCTCCGGATTTTGAGGCTGCGTTTTTGAAATGGGCGACAGCTTCTGAACCGCAAGGAGTACGTTTATTTTACACGGGGCTTGTTCTTGAAAAGGCAGGGCTTATTAAGCAGGCGATCAAATGTTATTATGCTATCGCAGTGCACTTCCCGGGCGCCTATGGCTGGACGTATTGGCATACGCCGTGGTATGTGGGGCAAGCCGCTGTCGGGAAAATCCATTATCTCCTCAGGAAAGACCCTTCCCTCGGATACAAACTTGTCGATGCCAATATCGCAATTGAAAATGGTTTTGATAACGATGTTTCAAACGACGTGGTTGTGGCAAATCCCGGCCGATTCGTTAAGATCGGCCCCTTGGAAAATTTAAAAGCGAAACCAAACCGCGATCTCATCAGTATTAAAAAACGTTCCGGCAAGGGGAAGGTGTATGTCCAGCAGTATGATACCGGTGATTGGGAGCTTATTGTTGATGGCAAGCCCTATACTATTCAAGGTATAACGTATGCTCCGACGAAAATCGGCCAATCCCCTGATTTCGGGACACAGACGAGTTGGATGGAGGATGACTTTAACGCTAACGGCAAGGTCGATGGCCCGTATGATTCATTCGTTGATAAGAACAAAAATAATGTGCAGGATAAGGATGAGCCGGTTGTCGGCGATTTTAAATTAATGCAGGAAATGGGAGTCAACACCATCCGCCAATACCATCATCCGCTGAAAGTTGATAAGGTTGTTCTTCGTGATATGTATGAAAAGTACGGTATCCGTGTTATTTTAGGCGACTTCCTGGGAAAATATGCGATTGGTTCAGGCGCTAACTGGAACCCCGGCACTGATTATACGAATGAAGAGCAGAAGAAAAAAATGATGGAGTCTGTCCTGGGCATGGTTCGTGAACATAAGGATGAACCGTATATTTTATTTTGGCTCTTGGGCAATGAAAATGTCTATGGCTATGGCTGTAACGCGGATAAAGAGCCGGATGCGTATTTTACTTTTGCCAATGAAGTAGCAAAAAAGATTAAAGAGATTGACCCGGATCATCCGGTTGCCATTTGCAGCGGCGATATTATGTTCCTTGATAAATTCGGCAAAGATTGTCCGGATATTGATATATTCGGTACGAATGCCTATCGCGGTGAATACGGGTTTGGATTTTTCTGGAAACAGGTCAAAGATTATGCTGATAAACCGGCGTTTATTACGGAGTTTGGTTGTCCTGCGAAAGCAGAAGGAAAAGCTGAAGATGAGGCGGAAGAGTTGCAGGCGCAATATCATTTAGGTTCATGGGAAGATATTGCCAATAATATGGCGTTTGCAGGCGGCGCGGGAAATGCTATCGGGGGCGTTGTTTTTGAATGGGTTGATGAGTGGTGGAAGGCCTATGAGCCCAGCGTTCATGATGTTAAGGCTTTGTGGGCGGGACCCTTTCCTGATGGATATATGCACGAGGAATGGCTTGGTGTTACCAGCCAGGGTGATGGTAAGAACAGCCCATTCTTAAGACAATTGCGGAAATCGTATTTTACGTATAAAAAACTGTGGAAATAGTATGAACAAAAAACGGGAGGATGTACAGATGAAGAAGATACTCGCAGTAGTGGTGGCGATGTGTTTGCTTATTCCTGCGGCAGGATTTTGCGCTGAGGAAGCAGCAAAGGCAGCGGTACCGGCAGCAGCACCAGCAGTAAAGGGAAAATCGTTCTTGGTTTATGCTGACAAGAAATCACCGGATAATCATTTCATTCCTTCAGGTTGGATGGGAGATGTCGGTGATATTAAACTTGACGACCAGTGCATGGAGAATGCGCACGGTGGGACAACATCCTTGAAGTTTACCTTTAGCGGTAAAAGAACGCAGGGACAGGGTTGGGCTGGCGTCTATTGGCAGAATCCGGCAAATAACTGGGGAACTAAAAAAGGCGGTTTTGACCTGACCGGCATGACGAAAATTACATTCTGGGCGCGCGGCGCAAAGGGCGGGGAAGTTATCCAGAAATTTGTCGTCGGTGGTATCAAAGGGCAATATCCTGATACAGCTAACGTCGAGATGGGGCCGGTAACATTAACACCGCAGTGGCAGCAATATACGATTAACCTGGCGGGTAAGGATCTTACCTATGTCAGCGGCGGTTTCGGATGGGTTACAACAGCGGATTTGAATCCGGAAGGCGCAGTTTTTTACATTGATGATGTCCAGTATGAGAACGATCCTGCAATGAAGCCGGAAGGTAAAAAACAGGAAGCAATGCCGTTCTATGTTTTTGCCGACAGGTCAAGTGCCAAGAATCATTTTATTCCTTCAGGGTGGATGGGAGATTATGGCGATATTAAAATTGAGACCGGTTCAACTGAAGATCCCTATTTAGGGGATACCTGTATTAAAATCATCTATAGCGGAAAAGGCACCAATGGCGCCCGCTGGGCAGGCATGTATTGGCAGCACCCGGCAAATAACTGGGGTAATGTTGACGCAGGTTTTGATCTTTCAAAAGCGGCCAAGGTTACATTCTGGGCGCGTGGCGCAAAAGGCGGCGAGCGCATTGAAGAGTTCAAGATGGGCGGCATCATGGGCGAGTTCTCTGATACCGATACCGCGGGTATCGGTCCGGTTGTCTTGAACAAAGAGTGGACACAATACACCATTGACTTAAAAGGCAAGGACATCTCCAATATTATTGGCGGGTTCTGCTGGGCAACGAACGTTGACGTTAATCCGGAAGGATGTACGTTCTATCTGGATGAGATTAAATACGAATAAATTAGTTCAGAGTTCATGGTTTATAGTTCATAGAATGACCGTAAGCCGCAAGGGATTAATCCTTGCGGCTTGCGGTTTTTGTATTGCGGCACTTATGGTTGGTGCAGCCCCGCAGGCAAAACCAAACAAGGTTTCCATAAAGACACTCCCCAACAAAAGTTATCAGCTTCTTGTTAACGGCAAGCCATTTATCGTAAAAGGCGTTTGTTACAGTCCCATTCCCATCGGCAAAAATCATGAATATGACTGGTGGAGCGATCCGGCTAAGCCGTGGATTACCGACGGGAAACTTATGAAGGAGATGGGGATCAATACAATTAGGATCTATCAGACCGGAGAAAACCCCGAAGCGGTAAAACAGGTTATACGGGATTTATATTCTTTATATGGTATTCGGGTTATCCTTGGGCACTGGCTTGGTTTTTGGGAATATCCCTGTCCGTTGTACGGTGACAAACGTTTTCAGGATCGCATTAAACAGGAAGTTGTTGATATGGTTATGCTCTATAAAGATGAGCCAGGGGTTTTATTCTGGACTCTTGGCAATGAAAATAATTATTCCTGCCTGGGGCGCGTTAACCCGTGGACCTCGGACGATATTGAAAAAGAAAAAGAACCGCAGAAGCAAAACCAGATGCGGGCGGAAATTTATTATTCCTATGTTAATGATATCGCAAAGGCTGTGCATGCGGTTGATGCTAATCATCCCGTTGCGTTGGGCAACGGGGAGCTTGTCGGTCTGGAGACTGCGGCAAAGATGTGCACGGATGTTGATTTGATCGCCTGTATCATTTATCGCGGGAAAACATTCGGCAATCTTTTCAAGTCGTTGCGTATGACATTCGATAAGCCTATTGTTTTAAGCGAGATTGGCGCTGATGCCTATGATGCGTATATGAATAAAGAAGATCAGAATATGCAGGCGTTTTTCCTGGAATCACAGTGGCGTCAAATTTATGAAAATGTCGCCGGTCGCAAAACAGGGGAAGGTAATTGTTTAGGCGGTGTTATTTTTGAGTGGACTGATGAATGGTGGAAGCATAATGATTCTGATCCTGCGGGTTGGTCCGATCATTCCCTGGAACCGGGTTGGAGCAACGGGCAGTATTATTTCGATATCAAGGCCAAAGATAATAAGAATATGAATGAAGAATGGTTTGGTATTGTGGCCCTTTCTTCCGAGATAGAGAACGGGATTAACAAGCGCGTTCCGCGTAAAGCCTATTATGTTATCCGGGAATTCTGGAAAAATCCCGGGCAGCATATCGGTCAAAAACAAAAAGCAAAAACCAGGAAACAGTAAGCAGGGATGACTATGAAAAAAATCTTATTCGCGGCTGTTTTGTTTGCGTCTATTTTTATTATGCGTGTCGGGTGCGCGGTTTGCCAGGAGTCGGATTCGCTGGCAGCAATGACCAAGGAAGTGATGGAAGCAAAGACAAGCGCAGAGTTACAGAGCGCTTTTGACGGGTTAACCGCGTATTATTCCAAAGAGCATTCGTTTGCGAATTATATTACGTATTTAGAGTCGCTTGCTCAAAAGAAAAAGAATCTTGCCCCGTATACCGATTACTATATCGCTTTGGCGCGGTATTTGCAGCTCAAGTATCTTGAAAGTGAGCAGCTCTGGGATGAATATTTTGCTCAGGGGAATGCCTATCGCGATGAATTGGTCGGGCACGCTGCCAAGTCAATTGCAGAGACTGGTCCCGACGAGAGCGTGCATGCCAACGCGGTATTTTTATTGTGGCAGTTGCATAACGACCAGCAGGATACATTTCGCGAGAGTGCGTTGAACGATCTTATGAAGGCTACCGAAGCGTTGAACCAAAAAACATCCGATATCGGCACGATAAAAAATATCGCTGACGGGCTTCTTGCGGGTCAGGAAAAATCAAAAGCGCGGGAAGTCTACCATATGTACGTCCAGAAATTATTGAGCGGCACGGTTAGTAATGAGACCCTTCATTCCGAAGCCGAGTCATTTCGAGTTGCCGGAAATCTTGATCTTTCCGAGATTTTGTATGACGCCTATTTTGACCGCCTGCAAAAGGAAGGCGACGTAAAAAAGACGGCTTCAGCCTTACGTGAAGCGGCAGTTTTGTTTTCCTATAAAGATAAAGATCCGTCAGACCCGCAGTATTCAGAAAAACTCTTTAAGCAGGCCGATCAAAGCACGAGCGGGGCTGCACTTGATGAATCGTATTCGTATGTCCGCGCTTTTAATCTTGAAAAATCAAAAGAGTTTCTGGATGCCCAGGCCGCATTTGAGAAATTACTGGAGCGTTTCCCGCAGACTCGGTATAGTGATGAGGCGTTGTATAAAAATGCTTTAATTAACGTGTATGTTAAGCGTGATATAGACGCGGGGCGTGCGACTTTTGAGAAGCTTGGAGCGATGGAGCATCCCACACCGCAGGCGATTGCCAGCCTGTATCAGCTCGGACTTCTTGCCCAGTGGCAGGGAGAAACGGAAAAGGCAAGCGCCTATTACAATACGCTGTTGGGAAAAGCGCAGGAAGGTTTTCAAGATACGGTTACTTTAGCCAGACAGCGTTTGGCTGAGATTGAAGAGACACGCCCTATCGAAAGCAATCTTAAAACGTTCCTCGATGTTTCCTTGAAGGCGGAGGCTCAGCCATATAATGGCGCAGGAGTTTCTTTAAAGGCGACGCCTGTGAAAATTGCCCGCGGGGATGAATCGACACTATCTGCTATTGCGTATGCCGGAGAGAGCGGGTGTATGCAGCCGGAGATCCAGTATCTGTGGTCGGGGTATCTTGGCAGCGCGCAACCGGAAGCGGGTGTCTCGGAATTTAATACGCAATATAGACAATCCGGGAATAAAGAGATTAATGTTGTGGTTGTTTCTCCCAGCGGTGTTATTGACCGCGGAATATATCTGGTTGATGTGGAATAAAACAGGGAATTCTTCCGGATTTGAGCCCGGAGTTTCTTTCCTGGAGTAACAGGCTCGTGTGGGTGTTGATCTTCATTTCAGGGAAACAGTGATTTTGCGCAAGGGATTAAAATTGCTTGACGTAACCCCCCTTTCATAGTATAACTAAATCGATAAAATAATTATTTCTATCCGCTTCTGCTGCTTATACTTCAAGCGGAAATTCTCTTATAATTGCCACGGGGAAAGGTACATAAATCGATGCGTACGACCGAATTCCGCAGGGAGGAATTCTCCGAGAAGGAAAAACGCACGATTGATATCCTGGAAATTTTGCGTAGGTACGGGCCAATCAGCCGTCCTGAGATTTCCAAGGAAATGGGCATTAATGTCGTTACGATTTCCAATTATATCGACGACTTTATTAAGCACAATCTCGTTTACGAAAAAGAGCTTGATGTTTCCGAAGGCGGCAGACGGCCTACCCTTTTGGATTTAAATCCGCGCGCAGCATACACCATCGGCGTGGGGCTTAACCTGGTTAACATGGTTGGGCTTTTAACGGATTTAAAGGGGAATATCATTACAAAAACGCAGATTGCCCGGCCTCAATCGTTATCGGTGCGCCAGGTTACTGAATGCACGATGGAAATTGTGCGTGAAGTTGTCAAGCGCTCGAAAGAATATGTGCCGAATCTAAAAGGTGTCGGTATCGGGGTCGCGGGTCTTGTTAATAAGAAGACCCGCGCTATCCATTGGCCGCAAAAGGTCGATCAGTATTACACCTACGCGACTGTTGATTTGCAGTTACGAGAGCTCATTGAGAAAGAATTTAATCTTCCCGTTTTAATAGAAAACGATGCAACCGCCGCCTGTTTCGGCGAGCATTGGCTTGATCTTGAGCGCGGATATAAGAATGTATTGTATATGTTCTCAGGCGTGGGATGCGGCATAATGATTAACGGCGAGATCTTTACCGGTTCTCAAGGGTATGCAGGAGAGACAGCCGTTTATAATTATAAAGAACAGGATGCTTTTAATTGTCCGGCGGCCAGGAGTTGTTTTATAAAACGCTGGGAGATGGATTTAGGAATTGTTGAAGAAGTTAAGACAAAGCTCGGTCAGGATACAGCGGCGGCGGCTTTGTTCAGTCAGATTACTTCAACAAATGTCGCAGACGCTACTTTAAAAACTGTTTTTGCAGCTGCTCGCGCGAAAGAAGCTGTTTCATCGGCGGCATTGCAGGATGCTGCGCATCGATTGGGCATTAAAATCTCTCAGCTCGTCAATCTTTTGAATCCGCAGGTTGTTGTTATCGGCGGGGGGTTTGAAGAAGCCGGAGAAGAATTTTTAAATAAAGTAATTGCCACGGTCAGGGATTGGTCGTTTCGCGAGACGACTGAAGATCTCAAAATCACATATTCGCAATTGCGTGAAAATGCTGTTGCGATCGGCGCCGCAAGCCTGGTAATGCAGAATTTGTTTGCACGGCTCGGGTAAGCCAAGAGGAGGGGTGATGGATCAGAAAATCAAGTTTGTTCTTATAGCGCTGGGCGGAATCATAATTCTTTTAATTGCCAGTTTATTCATGAATTTTAATTCGAAGATGGAAGTTGAGCGAGAACGCGATTCTTTGAAAAAAGAGAACACTTCTTTAGTTGCCCAGGTCAATGAATTCATCCAGTCAAAACAGCAGTATGAAGACAAATTAAATGCCCTTTCTTCCGAGATGGATAAGACGCGTCTTGAACGCGACGAATTGCAGAAAAAATATGATATCATCGATAAGGCCCGCGAAGAGTTGACTGCTCAATTAAAGCAAGCCAAAGAAAAATCGAAACAATCGCCGGTTGTTGCTCCGCAGCCGCAATTCACCTATACCCCGGGAACAAGCCAAGCCGAAGATGCCTATTGGGCCAATGTTGTCAAGGCCAAGACCGATATGGAATTTCAGCTTGAATCCATCCGCGGTGAACTTAAGAACTTTCAAATTGCGAATGAACAATTACAGCGCGATAAATCAGGCCTTGAGCTTGAGGTGACGAATCTTTCCCGCGAACGCCAGGAGTTGAAACGGAAAATTGATTATAATCAGAAGATTATGGATAGCGTCGCGCAAGAGCTCGTCCGTGAAAAGAACGATAAATTCCAAACTGAGGATTCTTTTAAGACCATTAAGAACGAGAATCAGCTTCTTCGCCGTCAGCTGCGTTCATTAAACGACCGTAAGGTGGTATTGGAACGCCGTATGATGGAGTTGTTGGAGAAGAATAATGGATACGAGAACAGATTTGGTGAGATGGATACGATGCTGCGGGATAAAATGTCGCAGATTGATATGTTGAAGAAACAAGTATACGCTACGAAAGAAGGCAAGACCAGCATGGGAGGCGCCAAAGACGACTCCGTTGAACTGGCCCCTATCGTTGTGCGCCCGAGCCTTGAGGCGCCAAGCGCCCCTGTTGCAGCGGCTACATCGGGCGGTCGAGTCTTGGCTATTAACAAAGAAAACAATTTTATCATCGTTGATATCGGGGAAGATGCCGGTGTTAAGGTCGGCGATGTGTTGCAGGTGTTACGTGAAGGTAAACAGACGGCATCTCTTGAAGTTATTCAAGTCCGGAAATCAATTGCTGCTTGTGATGTGAAAAAAGGTTCTGCCGCCATTTTGAAAGTGGGCGATATCGTTAAATAAGCAGATCAAGGCTTTGCTTGCAAGGATAGATCAATGGTGCGTCGTAAAAAAGAGTCTTCCTCGAATGTTTCTATTGAAGATGTCGCACGTCTCGCCGGTGTTTCTATTACTACCGTTTCCCGCGTTATTAATAAATTTCCCTCGGTAAAAGAGCGCAATAAGCGTAAAGTTCTTGATGTGGTTAAAGATCTGCACTATCAGCCGTCGATTCTGGCGCAGCGTCTGGCAACAGGTAAGAGCAATGTTATTGCCCTGGTTGTGCCGCGGTATGAAGGGATGTTCTATTCGTTTTATCTTCTGGAACTTATTCGTGGTATCGGCACGCTCTGCGAGGCTTTAAAACTTGATCTGCTGCTTCACCTGACGGACAGCCGTTCTTCGATAAGCGTGCGCGGCGCCGGCGGCATGATTTTTTCCGATCTTATCGGCAATCGTCACCAGCTTGAAGCAGCGCTTCAGCAGAATATCCCTTCGATAGTCATTAATTACTACGTTAAGGATCTTGACGTCGATTGCATTGCCGTTGATAATAAAGGGGGCGCATTTTCTGCGGTTGAGTATTTAATAAGCCACGGCCATACAAAGATCGCCCATATAACCGGAGACATCGTAACGCAAGCCGCAGCGGATCGTTTGGCCGGGTATCAAGAGGCACTTGTTAAATACAATATCCCTGTGCGCAAGGAGTATATTCTGAAGACCGATTATTCACGGGGGCAGGCGCGTCAGGCAGCCGAGACGCTTTTTAAACTTGCGGATCAGCCAACCGCACTTTTTATCGCGTCTGATTCCATGGCGCTTGAGGTGATGGCTGTCGCGCGTGAATTCGGGAAAAATGTTCCTCAGGATATTTCGATAATAGGATTTGATGATAATCCTTCGGGCTTATATGGTCCTGTTGCTTTGACGACTGTCAGGCAACCGCTTATAAAGATGGCGCAAGAAAGCGTGAAACGTTTGTCTTTGGTCATGTCATCAAAGAAGAGACCGAAAACTGAAAAGATTTTTCTGCCGACAGAATTAGTTATTCGCGAATCCTGCCGCAGCCTATAAACGCGCAACACCACTCGTCGATGAAACACAAATTCTTGTGTACTCCGGTTTTAAGAACACAATCTGTAGTATTTTTTTTGTTGACAGCATTTTTGACTGCTATATAATAGGGGTGCAATAAATCCCACATTTTCACAACCCTTCAACGTGCGGAGGTAACCATGGCGTTACAGCTTTCCGAAAATGCGCTTAAAGTGCTTGAGCGCAGATACCTGAGCAAGGACGCATCAGGTAAAGTGACCGAAACTCCCGAAGAGATGTTTAGCCGGGTGGCTCGGGCAATCGCAGCCGCGGATAAACTCTACGGTAAATCAGAGCAGGAGGTAGCAAAACTTAAGGACTCATTTTATTCTGTTATGACCGAGTTGGCATTTTTACCGAATTCTCCCTGTCTGATGAACGCCGGTAAGGAACTCGGGCAGCTCTCCGCTTGTTTTACCCTGCCGATCAAAGATTCCATGGAATCGATCTTTGAGACGTTAAAGTCGACGGCGATGATCCATAAGTCGGGCGGCGGCACGGGATTCTCTTTTAACAGATTGCGTCCGAAAAATTCAGTGGTTTGCTCAACGGGCGGTGTGGCTTCGGGGCCCGTCTCTTTTATGAAGGTTTATGATGCGGCAACCGAAGCGGTTAAACAGGGCGGCACGCGGCGCGGCGCAAATATGGGGATCCTCGGGGTTAATCATCCTGATATCATGGAGTTTATTTCCTGCAAGGATAATACCAAGGAGATTACGAATTTTAATATCTCCGTCGGGATTACCGATGATTTCATGAAGCATTTGGAAAAAGGCGAAGATTACGATTTGATCGATCCTCATACCAAGAAATCAGTGCAACGGCTTAATTCTAAAGAAGTTTTTGATTCGATCGTAACGCATGCGCATAAAACAGGTGAACCGGGGATTATCTTCATCGACCGTCTGAATCAGCATAACCCGACGCCGCAGTTGGGGGCTATTGAGAGCACTAATCCGTGCGGAGAGCAACCCCTGTTACCGTATGAAAGCTGTGATTTGGGTTCGATCAATCTCTCGGTAATTTTTAAGCGTAAAGGCGCTTTCACCGAGGTCGACTGGGATAGGTTGCGTGCAGTTACACGGCTGGCGGTACATTTCCTGGATAACCTTATTGATGTTAATAAATTCCCACTGCCTGAAATTGAAAAAGCGACGAAGGCGACAAGAAAAATCGGCCTCGGCGTTATGGGCTGGTCGAGTTTATTGATTCAGATGGGAATTTCCTATAATTCCGAAGAAGCGGTAGCTCTTGCCGAGAAAGTAATGAAATTCATCCGTGATGAGGCGATGGCGCGTTCCGAGGAGCTCGCAGGCGAGCGCGGTACATTTCCTGCGTTTAAAGGAAGCATCTATGATAAAAAAGAAGGCGGAGTAAAACTGCGCAATGCCACGTTAACGACCATTGCGCCGACGGGAACCATCAGCATTATCGCGGGGCCCTGTTCCTCCGGCATTGAGCCGTTGTTTGCGGTTGTGTATTATCGCAACGTCATGGATAAGGATCAATTGGTTGAGGTCGATCCTTTGTTTGAAGAAATTGCCCGTGAGCGCGGTTTTTATTCAAAAGAGCTCATGGAGAAAATTGCAAGTCGTCCGTCATTGCAGGATATTACCGAAATTCCTGAAGATGTGCGTAAGCTTTTTGTTACTGCGCATGATATTAAACCTGAGTGGCATGTGCGCATGCAGGCGGCATTCCAGAAATATGTGCATAACGCGACCTCCAAAACGATCAACTTTCCGCATAACGCCACAATCGATGAAGTCCGTAAGGCGTATTTGCTGGCGTACGAACTTGATTGTAAAGGTATTACTATTTATCGCGATGGAAGCCGTGAAGAGCAGGTCTTGAATGTCGGGGTAGTGAAAGAGCAGACCAAAGAGTCAACCAAGGTTGTTGTTGAACCGGGCAAAATCGCCCCGCGTCCGCGTCCGGAAGTTGTTATGGGAACGACGACGAAAGTCGCTACCGGCTGCGGGAATTTGTATGTTACTATTAATCTCGATGAGGAAGGCAGGCCGTTTGAGCTTTTTACGCAGATGGGTAAAGCGGGCGGTTGCGCCGGTTCTCAGCTTGAAGCTATCGGTCGTCTTGTTTCGCTTGCATTCCGTGCAGGAGTTGAATTCAAGTCGATCATACAACAATTAAGCAATATCCGTTGTCCGTCTCCGTCATGGGAAAAAGGGCAGCGGATTTTTTCATGCGCGGATGCTATTGCGCGGGTTATTGAGCGCAGGCTTGTGAACGGTATTGATGCCGAGGCAAAGTTGCAGTTTGAGCAGACAGCAATGAAACATTCGCATCATGATGATAAGATCGCGATTGGTGTTCCCGCAAAAAAAGGTGATATTATCGGTGTTTGCCCCGATTGCAGCGGCGCATTGCGTCATGAGGAAGGCTGTGTCAAATGTCTTTCCTGCGGTTACTCAAAGTGCTAGGCTGAGAATATAGTCTTATTGTATGTCTTGTGAGGTTGCGCTTACCATAAGTGCAACCTCATTTGGCTTTCTGGAGGGTTTTCATGGAGGCGGGCGGTTTGGAAGTAATGCTGCGATTCTCGGGTGAACTTAAAGAACCTGTGGCTGACATATGCCGCAGGCTAGAGGAAAAAATTTGCCTGAGCCATGCCACATTTGAGATTAAAAAAATAACGCCCGCTGGTTTTTGTCTGGTATTATATGGCATGCATATGGGTTTAGTTGCCGGCAGCAAGGATGCAGAAGCTGTGATTGCGGAATTTCTTAAAAAAGTTCGAGATCGAGGAATTAATTTAGAAGTGGTTTAGAAATACGGTTCGCGGCTTACGGTTATTGGTTAGCGGCCCATGTTTTGCTAATCGAAAACCGAAAACCGAAAACCGAATTATCGTATTTTCTATGCATTACGACATTCTCGTTATCGGAGCAGGGCACGCGGGTATTGAAGCAGCACTTGCAAGTAGCCGCATGGGTTGTAAAACCGCTCTGATCACTTTAAAAAAAGAGACTATCGGCCTTATGAGCTGTAATCCGGCTATTGGCGGGGTGGGAAAAGGCCAGCTTGTCAAAGAAATTGACGCACTGGGCGGCGCAATGGGTTTAGCAGCTGACGCCTGCGGCATTCAGTTCCGTATTCTTAATGCCTCAAAAGGAGCGGCAGTTCATTCCTCGCGCGCGCAAATTGACATGTATCTCTATAACAAATACATGATTGATTTGGTGACCAGCCAAAAGAATCTCACTGTTATTGAAACAGAGGTAACGGAACTTCTGATTGAAGACGGAATAGTTCGTGGTATTAAGACGAGCGCGCATGAAGAGATTTCTGCCACATGTGTAGTAATTGCTGCCGGAACATTTTTAAATGGTTTAATTCACGTTGGTTTGGAGCATAGGCCGGGAGGCCGCATTCATGAGCAAGCCTCAGTTGCCTTGGCAAAGAATTTAGTTGATGCCGGATTAACGGTATTACGTTTTAAAACCGGGACCTGTCCGCGTTTAGATAAGAATTCCATTAACTATAGCGGCCTCAAAATTCAGGAGGGAGATAATCCTCCGCAACCATTCTCGTTTTCCACGAAAAAGTTTGCACCAAAACAGGTTCCGTGCCACATAACCTATACCAATACAAAAACACATCAGATAATCCGCGATAATCTTGATCGCTCGCCGCTCTATGCCGGAAAAATCAAGGCGACGGGAGTGCGATATTGCCCGTCTATTGAGGATAAAATTGTTAAATTCTCCGATAAGGACCGCCATCAGGTTTTTCTTGAGCCGCAAGGTCTTACCACGAACGAAATATATCCGAATGGAATTTCTACCAGTCTACCTGAGGATGTGCAGCTTGATATAATTCATTCCATTGAAGGCTTAGCAGAGGCAAAGGTTATTACATTCGGCTACGGAATTGAACATGGCGTGGTTGAGCCAACGCAGCTTTTTGCTACACTTGAGACGAAGGCGATCAAGAATTTATATTTAGCCGGGCAGATTAACGGCACAACAGGGTATGAGGAGGCGGCTTCCCAGGGATTAATTGCCGGGATTAATGCTGCGTTACGTGTTACGCAACGTCTCCCGCTTGTTTTAGACCGCGCCAGCGGGTATATCGGTGTTTTAATTGATGATCTGACCACGAAAGGTACGAATGAGCCGTATCGCATGTTTACTTCGCGCGTTGAATACCGGCTTATTTTACGGGAAGATAACGCTGATCAGCGTTTGGCAAAATTTGGATATGACCTGGGATTGGTTTCTTTAGAGTGTTATCGTAGAGTTCAGGAAAAAGAAAAGGCAATAGCAGCGGGAATCTCGTTTTTGAATTCGCATCACCTGAAACCGTCAGCTAAGACTACGCAGGCGCTTGAACAGCTTGGTACGGCACCAATTCGCAGGCCAACAGCGCTTTCCGAGATTTTGAAACGTCCTCAGATAACATTTGCACAGCTTCGCCAGCTTGACCAGGGAGTAGAAACCATCCCTGATTTTGCTTCTGCCGGCGTAGAAATTGATGTAAAATATGCTGGGTTCGTTACCCGGCAGTTAGCCGAAGTCGAGCGTTTTAAAAACCTGGAGAAAATAAAACTTTCCGCTGATATGGATTATACCCTTGTGAGCGGGCTTTCGCGTGAGATTCGCGAAAAGTTAACCCGTTTTAAACCATTGAATCTTGGACAAGCGTCGCGTATTTCAGGAGTGACACCTGCGGCAATTTCCATCCTCATGGTTTACCTTAAGAAACTACATGGATAAAAAAAAGAATTACGACGAGCTTAAAAAAGTAATCGAGGCCATTGGATTCACTTTTTTCGGCGTCGCCGATATCGCAGGAGTAAAGCAGGAGTTTAAGCTCTCCGAGGCATTACTGAAACGTTTTGATACGGCTCTTGTTTTAGGGATGCGGCTTTCCGGCAGTATCCTCGAGGAAGCCCAGACGCAGCCGACCCCCCTGTATTTCCATCACTATCGGACCGTCAATGTTTTTCTTGATCAGGCGGCGCTGCGCCTGACGAATGCGATTCAGGAAAAAGGATTCTCCGCCGCGGCAATCCCTGCTTCGCAGATTGTTGACTGGGTTAAGCAGACCGCGCATCTGTCGCATAAAAAACTCGCTGTTTTAGCGGGAATTGGCTGGCTTGGCAGGAATAATCTTCTGGTTACCAAACAATACGGCAGCCAGGTCCGTTTGGTGACGGTGCTTACCGATATGCCGCTTCCTATCGATACGCCGTTACATGATTCCTGCGGCAGCTGCCGAAAGTGTATCGCTGTGTGTCCGGCCGGCGCTATTAAAGAGCAGCAGGAAGATTTTGACCACATGGCTTGTTTTGAAAAATTGAAAGAATTCCAGCGTTTGAAGCTGGTTGCTCAGTATATTTGCGGTGTTTGTGTACGTGCCTGCGCCGGAAGGAGCATGGAATGAAAGAGAAAATCCTTATTGTTGATGATGAGCGGGATATTGTTAAACTCATTGATTATAATTTAAAGAAAGAAGGATTCAAAACGTATACAAGCTATGATGGTAAAGACGCGCTTGTCACTGCATTTGAAGAAAGGCCTGCTTTAGTTATTCTTGACCTGATGCTTCCTGAAATTGACGGGCTTGAGGTTTGTCGCCAGCTTAAAAAAGACGAAAAGACCGCCCAGATCCCTATTATTATGCTTACGGCAAAAAGTCAAGAGACTGATAAAGTTGTCGGACTTGAATTAGGTGCGGATGATTATGTTACCAAGCCTTTTAGCGTTAAAGAGCTCATCGCTCGTATAAAGGCAGTTTTACGGCGTGGTAAAGAGTCCGTAGAGTCAGGTGAGACTTTTCATGACGGAGATTTGCTGGTGGATTTTGCAAAGATTACGGTTACGGTATCCGGCAAGAAAGTTGAATTAACAGCCAAAGAATTCGAACTTTTGAAAACGCTTCTTAAGGCGCGTGGGCGTGTTCTTTCGCGGGATCATCTCTTAGATACTATCTGGGGTTTTGATAACGCGATGGAAATTCAAACCCGTACTGTTGATGTACATATCAGAACTCTTCGTAAAAAACTTAAATCCGCAGCAAAGCGTATTGTTACTGTAAAGAATTACGGGTATCGGTTTGAAAGTCAGGAGTAACCATGCTTTGGTTGGAGTCTAAGAAAAAGCTGCAATCTCTTACGCAAACCTTACGAGATATCGCTTCAGGAAATTTCAGTCAGCGTGCGCATATTCATTCTTCCGATGGAATCGGTGCATTAGCGCAAAATCTTGATGAAGCACTTGATACGCTTGAAGGCGCTTTGAAGCGTTTGCAGGGTGAAAAAGAGCAAGCCACTGCTATACTCAGTAGTATGGCAGAAGGCGTGATTGCCTTAGACCGCGACACAAGAATTCTTTCCGTAAATCCTGCCGCAGAAAAACTTTTCTCAGTTACCAAAGGCGAAGCAGAAGGAAAATTCCTTCTTGAGGTTATTCGTATCCATGAAATAGCCGATCTTGCTGCGCATGTATTAAAGCAGGGGCAGGGGGCAGTGCGTGAACTCTCTCTTGATTGGCCATTGCGAAAAAATATTGAAATTAACGCGACTGCGTTGTTGCATGCCGGTGTTGTTACCGGATGTTTACTGGTGATTCATGATATAACTGATATCCGGCACCTAGAAACGGTGCGCAAGGATTTTGTTGCCAATGTGTCTCACGAACTAAAAACCCCGCTTACTTCGATTAAAGGCTTTGTTGAGACACTTCTGGAGGGTGCGGTTGATAACAAAAAAGATAGCCGAGAATTTTTAGGTATTATTCAGGATCATGTTAACCGGCTTGATACCTTAATAAATGATCTCTTGATTCTTTCTTCGCTTGAATCGCGTCAGATTACACTTGAACATGGAGCGGTTTCTTTGTCTGGATTAGTGAATAAAGTTATTGCCGGATTTACGACACAGTCCCGAAAGCGAAACGTCACCGTAATAAACGAGATCCCGGAATCTCGCTCGATACAGGCAGATAAGCATAGGATTGAGCAGGTTTTTACCAACCTGATTGATAATGGAATAAAATTCAATAAAGACGGAGGAGAGGTGCGCATTCGCGTCGAAGACTCTTCCGGAGAAACAAAAATTGTTGTTCAGGATTCTGGCAGTGGCATTCCAGAAAAAGCACTTCCTCGGATTTTCGAGAGATTCTACCGCATTGATACTGCCCGTTCGCGTGAACTAGGCGGCACGGGCTTAGGTCTTTCCATTGTCAAACATATCGTCGAGCTTCACGGCGGACAGGTCGGCGTAGAAAGCACCGAAGGCCTGGGCTCGTCATTTTGGTTTACCCTTCCACAATAAACTAACACAACCCCCGTATTCTTTGTAAACGCCCTGCTCAAGGGGCGTTTTTATTTTACCCACATTTAACCTCCCCCTCATTTCGATTTAATCAGGTTCCTTTATACTTTAGTCAACGAAAGGAGACGAGTATGAATAGAATCGTATTAAAAATCATCGAACGGATAAAACATTTTTTGAGCGAGATCGTCGATGAGGAAACCCGCGCATTGGATATGTTTTATCAGGGATATGCGTGAAGGGTATTAACCACAATAAGGGAGGGAAGAAATGGGCACATGTTTAAAGAGAACACTTGGAGCAATGTTTTTATTTTGTTTTGCCGTGCAGTATGCTTTTGCAGGAGAAATTGATTTACTACTGAATAAGCTTGTTGAAAAAGGTGTTTTAAGTGCAGGGGAAGCGCAAGCTATAGCAACGGAAACAAAAGAACAGATTAAGAGTGAGATCGCACAGGCAAAATCAGAGACACTTCCGCAATGGCTTCAGCAGGTGAAGCTTAAGGGCGATATGCGCCTGCGATATGAATGGGATAAAGATAAGACATTACAGGATCAGTCTCGCGCTCGCATTCGCGCTCGGCTTGGTGTTGAATCAAAAATTAATAATCAGCTTAAAATGGGTGTTGGTATCGCCACAGGTACAACGGGAGATCCCCGTTCACGCAATATCACTTTGGGGAATTCAAGCTCTGCCAATACGCCGGGTTCTTCTAAAGATATTGTCCTTGATTATGCATATGGTCAATGGACGCCGAACAAATATCTGTCAATTATCGGCGGAAAGTTTCAGAACAACCTTTGGCAGCCGCATGATGTTTTCTGGAAAGGCGATATAACGCCTGATGGCGCAGGAGTTAATCTGGCGTATCAGTTCAATCAGAAGCTGAATTTCTTCATGAATAATCTTATGTTTGTTTTGAAGAATGACTCACGAACTGATAAACAGCCATTTATGGCAGCATTGCAGCCAGGGTTTACTTATGCGATTACCGATACGATGAATCTTAAGTCGGCGTTGACATACTATAAGTTCCAATCTGTTAAAGCAGCGCAGAAATTTTCTTACAGCAAATCAGGCAGTTCTCCATATTTGCTTTCCGGGAATACGCTGATCGGTGGAAGATATGCGTATAATTACGATGCGATTCAGCCGAGTGTTGAGCTTTCCTTTGTTGAACCGTTTCAGGGGCTTGTGCCGTATGCTTCAGTATTTGGAGATTACATCCGTAACGTTTCCGGCCTTGAAAATAAAACCGGTTTAGGCGGTTTTGACGCCGGTGTCAAGTTTGGGTATGAAAAAGTCAGCGACTGGAAGCAGTGGCAGACAAAGCTCGTGTACTCAAAACTTGGTCGTGACAGCTGGTTGGATATTTTTACTGATTCTGACCGTTATGGCGGTACTACCAATTCCAAGGCCTTTGAAGGCGTTTTTGAATTCGGAGTAGGAAAGAATACAAGTCTTGCTATGGATTACTACTATGCTTCTAGCCTTAGCAAGGGCGTTAATGGGCGCGTGCCTGAACAAGTCTTGCAGCTTGACTGGAACATGAAGTTCTAACAGTTTTTTATATGGAGGTAATACACATGAAAAGCATAGGAAAAATATTGATGGCAGCGGCACTGGCATTTGTTGTAGCTGTTCCCTGTTATGCAGACAAGATAGTGGTGGAAGGGTCCACCACTGTTCTGCCTATAGCGCAGAAGGCGGCGGAAGCGTACATGGATAAAAACTCAGGTGCTGAGATCTCTGTGCGCGGTGGCGGTTCTGGTGTTGGTATCGCATCATTGTTGGCGGGTACGTGCAATGTCGCCGATTCATCGCGTCCCATGAAGAGCGATGAGTACGAGAAAGCATCAACATTTGGGGTAAGCCCCAAGGCACACACTGTGGCTATGGATGGTATTTGTGTTATTGTTCATTCCACAAACAGTATTAATGCTTTGACTAAAAAACAGGTCAAAGATATTTATACGGGGAAGATCTCAAACTGGTCTCAGGTAGGCGGGCCTGACGAGAAAATCGTAGTTATCTCTCGTGATACCTCAAGCGGTACGTTTGAAGCGTTTGGCGAACTTGCGCTTGATAAGGAGAAAGTACGTTCCGATGCACTTATGCAGGCTTCTAATCAGGCTGTAGCTTCTGCTGTTGCTGGAACTCCCGGTGGGATTGGTTATGTTGGATTAGGCTTTGTTTCGGGCCAAGTTAAGGCGCTGGAGATTAACGGTGTTAAGCCTTCCAAAGAAACAGTACTTACGAATAAATATCCTATCTCAAGGCCGCTTTTTATGTATACCAATGGTGAGCCAAAAGGGCTTGTTCGAGATTATATTGATTTTATTAAAAGTAGCGAAGGCCAGAAGATTGTTGATGAAGAGGGTTATGTGGGTTTAAAGTAAAAATTAAGCGTTTACTCAATAAACCCCACAGGATGCGGCAGGGGATACTCCTGCCGCATCATATATAAATGAAGAGACTATGTCTTTCGTCCAAATAAAAGAGAAATGCTATAAATGGGGCTTTACCGCGTTGGCTTTTTCGTCGCTTTTCTTTTTAGTCGGTATAGTTGTAGTCCTTTTCAGGGAATCATTTCCGTTATTCAAAGAAGTAAGGGCTTTTGATTTTATATTCGGGAAAAACTGGTATCCGACATATTCTCCTGCTGAATTTGGGATTCTGCCACTTATTTTAGCCTCAGTATGGGTTACCCTTGGTGCGATGTGCATTAGCGTACCTCTTGGCATTGGAAGTGCATTGTATCTGAATGAATTGGCAAGCTGCCGGCAGAAAGCAATCCTTAAGCCTTTGATTGAACTCTTGGCAAGTATCCCTTCGATTGTATTCGGTTTTTTTGCCATGAGTATTCTATCGCCATTTCTGCAGCAACTTTTTCATTTGCCGACAGGTTTGTGTGCGTTTACCGCAAGCCTTGTTTTAGGGATTATGGCTATTCCGACGATTTGTAGTATTGCCGAAGATGCTTTAAGTTATGTGCCAAGATCTTTTCGCGAGGCATCATACGCTTTGGGCGCTACGCGGTGGCAAACACTGATTAAAGTTGTCATTCCTGCCGCTGGTTCCGGTATTTCAACAGCAATTATTCTTGGTATGAGCCGGGCGATTGGAGAAACGATGACAGTCTTAATGGCATCAGGAGGCGCGGCGGTTATTCCGCATACACTTTTTGAGCCAGTTCGTCCTATGACTGCGGCTATTGCTGCGGAAATGGGTGAAGCTGCAATGGGAAGCGCTCATTACCATGCGCTTTTTGGGATTGCACTTGTACTTTTCTTAATAACGTTTGTTTTTAATATTATCGCCGAACTTGTCAGCCGCAGGTTCAGGTTGAAGTTAGGATTGTCAGGATGAGCCGGTATATAAGTCAGAAAATTGGATTTACCTGTTTATGGGGATGCATCCTTATTACGCTCTTTTTCCTGGGTTCAATTATCTTTTTTATCTTTCAACGGGGAATTGGCGCAATTTCATGGGAATTTTTGATGCAGATACCTCGTAATGGCATGACGCAAGGGGGTGTTGCTCCGGCAATAGTTGGGACGCTCTATCTGACTGTTGGTGCTCTTGCATTCGCTTTTCCTCTTGGTATAGCCTGTGCGATTTATTTGTGTGAATATAGTCCCAAGGGTTTTATCGGCACTATCATCAGGATCAGTATTAATAATCTCGCTGGTGTTCCGTCAGTTGTTTTTGGGCTTTTTGGCTTTGCTATATTTGTTAAAGTATGCGGGTTTGGCATATCGGTTCTTTCCGGGAGCCTTACCCTGGGGATTTTGATTTTACCTGGGATTATCTCGTCGGCGCAGGAAGCGCTTATCGCGGTACCACATTCAATACGCGAGGCTTCCCTGGCTTTGGGAGCAACGCAGTGGCAGACGATAAAACGAGTAGTTTTCCCGATGGCTTTGCCTGGAATATTAACCGGGGTAATTTTGAATATCGGCAGGGCTGCGGGTGAAACAGCACCCATTCTTTTTACCGCAGCAGCTTTTTATACGCATGGATTTCCAAAAAGTGTTTTTTCGGAAGTTATGGCATTACCATACCATATTTATGCGTTAATGACTGAAGGGACACATCACGATCAACAGGTTGTGATTGCCTATGGCTGTGCGTTGATACTTTTGTTTCTAGTTCTTGCAGTTTCAAGCTTGGCGATTATTATTCGTCAAAGGCAGAGGAGTGTGTATGGATAATAAGATAAAGATACATGTTCAGGCCGTGCAGTTTTATTACGGGAATAAACAGGCGCTGAAAAATATTAATATCAAGATTTTTGACCGGCGCGTGACAGCTATGATCGGGCCGTCAGGGTGTGGTAAATCAACATTCATTCGGCTTTTGAATAGGATGAATGAATTGATTCCTCATACGCGTTGCGAGGGAGATGTGCTTTTAGACGGAAAAGATATTTGTTGTGATGCTTCATTTGACGTTGTGGAAATCCGCCGGCGTATAGGTATGGTTTTTCAAAAACCAAATCCTTTCCCTAAAAGTATTTATGAGAATATTGCCTATGGGCTTGAGGTTAATGGTATTAAGGATAAAGCTTTTGTTGAAGATCGTGTTGTTGATTCTTTGAAAAAAGCGGCACTTTGGGACGAGGTAAAAGATCGCCTGCGTGATAGCGCATTACGGCTCTCCGGCGGCCAGCAGCAGCGGCTTTGTATTGCTCGCTGTCTTGCGGTTGCACCAGAAGTTATTCTTTTTGATGAGCCCTGTGCGAGTCTTGATCCCATATCAACAGGTAAAATAGAAGAGTTGATCTTGGAACTCAAAAAAGATTATACGATAGTTATTGTAACACATAACATGCAGCAGGCAGCGCGTATCTCTGATTATACTGGTTTTTTTCTATTGGGAGAGTTGATCGAATTTGATAAAACGGAAACTATTTTTAAAGCACCTGGCGATAAGCGTACGGAAGCATATATAACAGGGAGATTTGGATAATGCCAGCCTGCGAGAAAATTAAAATACTTTTTGTTTGTGTGGAAAATTCTTGCCGCAGTCAGGTAGCCGAAGGATTAGCCAGACATTTCTTTGGTGACACTTTTGAGCCTTATAGCGCGGGGTCTAGGCCTTTAGGGAAGATCAACCCGTACGCGATTATGGTTATGGAAGAGCTCGGTATTGATATTGCCTTGCAGCAATCCAAAGGTTTTGATGCGGTAAAGAAAGAAAAATTCAATTATGTGGTTACGCTTGGGTGTGGTGATATCTGTCCATTCGTTCCTGCGGAAAAACATGTTCATTGGAATATTCCTGACCCACAAGGTAAACCGCTTGATTTTTTCCGGTTTGTTCGTGACGATATTAAGATAAAAATCGAGGCGCTCCTATGCCAGTATCTTTGGACGGTGCGCAATGATTAGGGAGGCGTTGTTAAGATGGGAGAAAGACATTTTGATACAGAGCTTAATCAGGTAAAGAATAGGCTTATGGAGATGGGGCTATTGGTTGAAGACGCAATCAGAAAAGCAGTTGAATCCTTGAGGCAGCGGGATATCCATAGCGCGGAAGCTGTTATAGTTGATGATAAGCGTATTGATGAAATGGAACTAACCCTTGATGAGCAGTGTCTTGATCTTTTGGCTTTGCGTCAACCTATGGCTAGTGATTTACGTTTTATTACAATGGTAATGAAGATAACGACAGATCTTGAGCGTATGGCTGACTTGGCGGTTGATATAGCTCAGCGCGTGAAAGAAATATACGATCAACCATTGTTGAAACCGCTTATTGACATTCCGAAATTGTCCCGATTAGCCCAGGATATGACATGTGTTTCAATTGATGCTTTTGTCATGCGGGATACTGCGAAAGCCGGAAAGGTTATTCTTTTGGATGGAGAGGCCGATACGTTGAAAAATAATATTCAAGAAGAGCTTATCCGTGATTATCTTTCGCGTGATACAAAATGTGCTGTGCGTGCAGTTGCTTTGCTTTTGATAGCGCGTCACCTGGAGCGAATATGCGATCATGCGACAAATATTGCTGAAGATGTAATATATATGGTTAATGCCAGTGTTATTAAACATCATAAGGAGAAATTGGCAGATACTTAATTTTACATAGATTTAACATACGTTTAACACGGATCTAACGCGGCACTGATACAATATCTTCAAACAAGGAGGATATATGTATAGGGTGATTTTGTCTCTGTTTGCTTTTGTATTTTGTTGTACTTCAGTTTTCGCTGCTCCTGCTAAAAATTCGATTCAAGTTAAAGGTTCTGACACTATGGTAAACCTTGGCCAGGCTTGGGCGGAAAAGTATATGGAGAAAAACTCAACGGAGTTTGTTGCGGTTACCGGCGGCGGTTCAGGCACAGGTTTATCCAGTTTAATTAGCAATTCCTGCGATATTGCGATGAGTTCCCGTAATATCAAGGATAAAGAGATTGCTTTGGCAAAACAAAAGGGAGTGAATCCTTTTGAAATTAAAGTCGCCCTTGATGGCCTTGCGGTTGTCGTGAATCCGACAAATCCTGTCAGCAAGCTTACCATTGATCAGCTTGCCAGGATTTTTACAGGAAAAGTTACTAACTGGAAAGAGGTGGGGGGAGCGGATGCAAAAATCGTTATTCTCTCCCGTGAAGTTAATTCCGGCACACATGTTTATTTTAAGGAGCATGTGGTGCGAAAGCTTGATCCGAATTCAAAAGAAGAGTTTGCTGCTGATGCTTTGATGCTTTCGTCATCACAGGCGATTGCCGATGAGGTTGCGCAGAACCCTTCCGCTATCGGTTATTATGGAATGGGATATATTTCGCCAAAACAGAAAGCGTTGCATGTTGCAAAGAATGAATTGTCAGAATATGAGGCGCCAACCATAGAAAACGTGGTGAACGGGAAATACCCTATTTCAAGGCCGCTTTTTCTCTATAGCAATGGAGAGCCGAAAGATTTAGTTAAGAAATTTGTTGATTTTACTCTTTCTAAAGAAGGACAGGAGATAGTTCTTAAAACCGACTTTGTTCCGGTAAAATAGTTTTAACGGAGTTTTTGGTGAGTATTCGCACAATAAAAGAATTCATAATAGAGAAGCTCATTTTTATCTGCGGGATTGCTTCGATCATCTTCGTCGGGCTTATCTTTATTTTTCTTTTAAAAGAAGGGCTTGCGGTATTCCAAACCGTCAAGCCCTTTGATTTCTTATTCGGCAAAAACTGGTATCCTATTTCTGAGCCGGGTCAGTTTGGTATTTGGCCGCTGGTGCTTGGCTCGCTTTTGGTTACTGTGGGCGCGACCATTATTTCCGTGCCTATTGGCGTAGCCTGTGCTGTTTATATTGCTGAAATTGCTCCGCATAGCATTAAAGAAGTCCTCAAGGCCGGTATTGAGCTTTTGGCAGCAATACCGAGTGTCGTGCTGGGTTTTATCGGCATGATTACCTTAGTGCCGTGGGTAAAAACAACCTTTCATCTGCCTACCGGCCTTACTGCGTTATCAGGATCAATAATCCTGGCGTTTATGG
>Ga0209099_1000929_pt1 | contig 32418 bp, 32 predicted proteins | sample AD_JPNHW2_MetaG_FD_184430 | JGI IMG/M metagenome (GOLD analysis project Ga0209099, IMG submission 184430) | Active sludge microbial communities of municipal wastewater-treating anaerobic digesters from Japan - AD_JPNHW2_MetaG (SPAdes) (version 2) | ecosystem: Engineered > Bioreactor > Anaerobic... | reverse complement strand
CTTTCGATATACCCTGGCTTTGCGCGAGTTTCTTTATAAGTGCGGTGGAATCAACCTGCGTAGGTTCAATACTAAAGCTGCTTAATTCAATGCTTTCTTTCAAAAACCTGCATTTAACAATCTTTACCGTCGATGTGCCACTGTCAAAACCGACGGATACCTTATCTTTTACAAGCCTTTTTTGAATTGCTTCAAGAAAATTTGGCATAGCCGTTTATAAAAATCTCATTCTTTCTTTGAACAATCGTCGCTTGACAGCGAGCCGCCCGTCGTTATCGTAAACATATTCTTTCCGGTCACTCTACATTTAAGCGGGATTGCGGTACACATATACCCGCTTGTTTCAAGCCGGGGACAGGTGAACATGTACCCTTTTATCGGCGACAACAGGAGATAATCCTTTTCCAGATAAATGGGAGTGCCCTTGGTAAGAGCATCAATCGTAGCCGGATAACGCCCGGTCGTATCTTTAGCGAAATTTTCCAGAGCCGTCGAAATGAGTTTTAGTGTTGCGGCAGCACTTGATTCGTTTTGGGAAATGGTAACCATCATGACCTGTTCAATAGCAATACGCAACGAAAGCGCAAAAACAGCGATAACAATCATCAAGGTAACAAAACTATGCCCGCGGGAATTTTTCATTATATGGCAGTATTGGACACTTCACTAAACCTAATTATTGCAACTTGTTATGTTTAATACAACGTATTGTAATTTTAGCACAAATTGATATTTACGCAAGCAAAAACCTAATTATTAAATCGGCGCACCGCTTACATCGGTACCGGCGCGAATCACTCCTGACTCATCGACAAAGAAACTCCGAATTCCCGTAATATTGACTACTTCGGGAGCAGCTACGGCATGGTATTCATTCGGTGCAGTAAGTACGTATTGAAACGAATATCCTGATTTGTGGCCTGAACCTAAGACGGGATCAACGTAGGGAGGAATAGCATTCACCATGGTACTCATATCAGGAGGATAACTGTTAGGATCCTGTGCCCCCCTGTATTCTTCACACGCAGTACTAATAGAGCGAAGCGATGCGATAGCTGCGGATTCGTTTGCGTTTAAACGTGCTCGAAGCAAATTGGGAATTGCAATAGCCGCCAAAAGTGCAACAATAGCGACTACGATCATAATTTCAACTAACGTAAAAGCCCTGCGCATACATGTATTCTACCACAAAAAATAAAAGAGGCAACGCTTTAAGAGCATTGCCTCTTTTATAGACTGAAAACGGATACTAAATAGGCGTACCCGTTGCATCAGTACCAACTCTCAAAACACCCGATTCGTCAACGAAGAAACTACGAATACCTGTAACGTTGGCCGTAACCGGTACAGCCGTACACGTATACTGATTAGCATCGGTCTGTGTATTATACGTAAACGTATACCCTGACTTGGTGCCTCCACCTAATGTCGCATCGATATACGGCGGTGTTGCCCCTGACAAATCTGACAGAGCTGCCGGATATGACGGTGGATTCTGCGCCGCTCTAAAACTTTCACATGCCGTGCTCACAGTACGCAGGGCAGCGATTGCTGTAGATTCGTTCGCATTCAAACGTGCGCGAAGCAAGTTCGGGATCGCTATTGCCGCCAATAAAGCAATGATGGCCACAACGATCATGATTTCTACGAGCGTAAAACCTTTCCTTCGGAACATATGAAGCCCTCCTTCCCTGGGTTTGATTTGACTTCCGCTCACTTTCGTTACCTCATCATCTACGAAGAATGATTCCGTTTCCTATCTACCGATGTCAGAGGTAATTACGTCAAGTAGTTGCCATACCCATGTAACACTTACGGTTATAACATCTCCTTTCTTTTATGTCAAGAAATTTCTAATATAACAAATAAAAAACCTACTCCTCGAAACGGCATACTGCCCCCGGCAATAAAACCATGCGAAGAATAGGCAATTGTATTACTTTTGCTACTTAAAAAGAATAAATAGTATACCTTTGTGCAACTTATTTTTGCCTATTATCGCTCAAGGGCAAATCTATTCTACAGAAAGTATACCACATAAAAAGGAGCTTTCAAGACAAGGCAGGAAGGCTTACTCTAACGGCAGATTGCTCAAATAGGAAATCGTACTGGCAAGGCCCGCACGCAAAGGAACTTTCGGAGACCAGGAAAGGACTTTCTTTGCCAGGCGAATATCAGGTTTTCGCTGCTTCGGATCATCAATCGGAAGCCCCTTATAAACGATTTTGCTTTTGCTGGGAATCATGGCAAGTACCAACTTGGCAAATTCAAGTATGGTAAATTCATCGGGATTACCGATATTAACAGGCGTATTAATTGGCGCCTTGAGTAACTTGTAAATACCTGCAACCATATCGTCAATATAGCAAAAACTACGCGTCTGATTTCCTTTACCGTAAACCGTAAGCGGCTTGCCATGCAATGCCTGGTAAATAAAGTTAGGAACCACTCTTCCGTCACGTATACGCATACGCGGCCCATAGGTATTAAAAATGCGCACAATTTTCGTATCGATCCTGTGGATCCTATGATAGGCCATGGTAATTGCTTCGGCAAATCGTTTTGATTCGTCATAACATCCGCGTACGCCAATAGGGTTAACGTTCCCCCAATACGATTCCGGCTGAGGATGCACTAAAGGGTCCCCGTAGACTTCGGATGTCGAGGTTATCAAAAACGTCGCCCGCTTCTCCTTGGCAAGCCCGAGCGCATTATGCGTCCCCAGGGATCCGACTTTCAATGTTTGGATAGGATATTGCAAATAATCATCCGGAGATGCCAGCGAAGCCAGATGCAGAACGTAATGAACTTTACCGGGTATCCTGATAAATTTGGTTACGTTAAAATTCGAGAAATCAAAGTTCGGATTATTCTTCAGATGCGCTATATTGTTCTTTGATCCGGTGATAAGATTATCGAGGCAGATAACACGCATCCCCTCGCCGAGAAGTTTATCGCACAGATGTGAACCGATAAACCCCGAACCACCCGTTATAACCGCAACTTTTTTTATTTTCATTATAGCCGTATTATCTTTTTATCGTTAATACCCTTATAAATATTCCTGGTGTCAAAAATCAATCGCGCGTTTTTGCGAACAAAATCATAGTCAACACAACTATGGTCAGTTGCAATAATAACGCAATCGGCCTTTGCCGCTTCCTCTTTCGTTAAAGGAACCGAATGAAGGTTGATGTGATCGATCTTCAAATACGGGATAAGCGGATCGTGATATGACATGGAAATCCCCTTTTCCCTGAGGCCAGCGATGATATCTATCGCAGGAGACTTGCGCAAGTCCTTAATATCTTTTTTGTAGGTCGCGCCCAGGACAAGGATATGCGCCTTTTCAATACGTTTCCCTTTCGCATGCAAAACATCCTTCACGCGCGAAATGACATATTCCGGCATGTAAGAAATTACATCCGAGGAGAGTTTGATAAAACGGGAGTGAAACCCGAATTTCTTAGCTTTCCAGAACAAATACAGCGGGTCTTTTGGTATACAATGTCCGCCTACGCCGGGGCCGGGATAAAACGGCATAAATCCGAACGGTTTGGTCTTGGCAGCATCAATGACTTCCCAAATATCGATATTCATTTTGTGGCACATCATCGCGATCTCATCAATAAGCCCGATATTGACAATGCGGAAGGTATTTTCCAAAAGCTTTACCGTTTCGGCAACTCGCGCCGATGAAACGGGGATGGCACGCGCGACAATATTACTATACAATAAGCATGTCATCGTCGTTGCTTCAGGCGTAATGCCTCCGACAACTTTCGGTATCTTATGCACGGGGAATTTCGCATTTCCCGGGTCAATCCGCTCGGGTGAAAACGCCAAAAAGAAATCTTTTCCGCAGGTAAGCCCGCTTGATTGCAGAACCGGCATGATCGCTTCTTCCGTAGTCCCCGGATAGGTGGTACTTTCCAGGACAATCAACTGTCCCCTATGCAAATACTTCTTGATCTGGCTTACCGCAGACAGTATGTATGAAATATTCGGGCTGAACTTTGTCTTCAGGGGTGTCGGCACGCAAATAATAACGACATCGGAATGGGCCAAGACGGCAAATTCGTTGGTCCCGCGGAACGTGCCGCGCGCCACAACTTTTCTCAGGTCGCTGGTAGGGACATCGGTAATATACGAAATCTTCTTTTTTATATTTTCCACGCGGTCGTGATCAACGTCAATACCGCAGACAGAAAACCCTTTTTTTGCATATTCAATCGCCAACGGCAGTCCAACATATCCTAACCCAACCACCGCGATCCGCAGAGATCGTTTCTGTATTTTTTTCTTAAAATTTTCCACGTAACTATTCATTACTCTATCCTATCCTTTCCTTGCACTGCGCCTTCCGATGCAAACATACGTAAAACCAAGCGCCTTCATTTTAACAGGGTCATACACATTCCTGCCATCAATGAGCAACGGACGTTTGAGCAGCTTTTTTATTTTTAGAAAATCGAGTTCTTTAAATTCATCCCATTCGGTAACTAAGAGCAGGCAATCACTCCCCCGCGCCACTTCATAGGCGTTTGTGCAATACCGTATCTTTGTATCCTGCAACACGGCCTTGGCTTTTTCAAGAGCCGAGGGATCATAGACTTTAACGTGAGCGCCTTCCTGCAACAAGAAACGGATAAAATCCAATGCCGGAGCGCTCCGTATGTCATCGGTATTCGGTTTGAAGGAAATACCGAGGATGCCGACGGTTTTATCTTTTATGATCCAAAGGTTCTCTTTTACTTTGCCGAGAAAAAACTTTTTCTGCTGCTGATTAATTTCCCGGACAGCTTTCAACAACTCAAAATCATACCCGATCTTATCGGTTATCGTCACAAAGGCATCCACATCCTTGGGAAAGCAGGAGCCCCCGTAGCCTATGCCGGCACACAAGAATTGCGGCCCGATCCTTTTATCAAGCCCCATGCCATAGGCAACTTCATTAATATCGGCGCCGACTTTATCGCACACCCGCGAGACGGCGTTAATAAAGGATATCTTGGTCGCTAAGAACGAATTTGAAGCATGCTTAATAAGCTCGGCTGATTTGATATCGGTAACAACGATAGGCGCTTTTAACGGCCTATACAGCATGGTCAAAAGCTCACGCGCTTTTTTTGACTCAACCCCGATGACAACCCTGTCCGGGTTCATAAAATCACCGATAGCAGAACCTTCACGTAGGAATTCGGGGTTCGAAGCCACGTCAAACTCATACGAGCGCTTTCTATTGTTCAAGATGGTTTTCTTCACCCACTCCCCTGTTTCAACGGGGACCGTTGATTTTTCAACGATGAGCTTATAGCCCGACATATTGATAGCGATATTGCGGGCGACATTTTCAATTCCCGTCAGATCAGCTTCGCCATTTTCCAGAGACGGCGTGCCAACGGCGATGAAGATAATATCGGATTTAACAACCGCATCTTTAATTGAAGAGGTAAATGAAAGTCTCTTTGTTTTAACATTCTTTTTTACAAGCTCCTCAAGACCCGGCTCAAAGATAGGGATTTCCCCTTTTTTAAGATTCGCTACTTTCCGGGGATCATTGTCCGCGCAAATAACCGTATTGCCGAGTTCCGCAAAACAGGCTCCGCTCACTAGCCCCACATATCCGGTCCCGATAATTGAAATTTTCATGAATTACCTCGTTACTTATTGGCCGTTCTGCGACCCTGATTGGGGTGCATGATAGCTCTGGTTAAAATTAAACTGCAGTTCAGGGAATGCTTTTAGTTTAAAAAGGAAAAATATGCTGTTGCCGTTGCTCGGCGACATGTTAAATGTCAAATCTGTTGTCCAACAATGCAAATCACGCGTAATCGTATATTCCTGTTCGCGTAATCCTTGCTCCAGTCCATGGTTCTTGGCAAACTGATATCTCTGGAAGAGAGCAATTCTCCATTTCGGGTTTATTCTCCACGTGAAACTAAACGTGGTTTCATTGCCACCTGTCCGCTGATAACGCTGGCCGAAACCAAAGGTCTTATCAGCCCCCCAATTCAAATTCACATCGGCGTCAAAAACCGTAAATTTATTATAGGTACTGTCACTGTGCTCACCGGAATGTTTATACGTGGCATCGCCATGCAATGACATCCATGCGTACGGGATAATATCCAAATTATATAAGAAATCGGAGAGTTGTCCGCCCTGCTTATTATCCCCGCCGGTTTGAAAATAATACGCGTTATTAACCCGGAAGTTAAAGAAATCGACCTTGGTGCCGTTACGTTTTGTCTGTAATTTATTTGAAAGCTCAAGTGTTGCGCAGTTTGAAACAGCCATGCCGTCATCAAAAACTAATTTATACTTGGGCGTGGTTGGTTGGTGCTGATAGGTATAGCCAACGGTAGGCGTAATGATATGCCGCAATCCCTCAAATTCCATACCCCAGAATTTCGTTTTCGGCACGTTAAAAAAACGGTAGAACTTCGTGCTTGCGTCACTTCCGTAGGAAAAAATTGTACGCGGCGAACTCCATGTTTGATTACCGCTGGCATCTCTATTATAAAATGTCTGCCTGCTGGCGACAAAAGGAGTCAGATTAATAAAAGACACTTTCATGGGAAGCGAAACCCTATTGGTCGTATCAAACAATTTGACACTTTTATCCGTTCCCGGCAGCGCGGGAGTGGCGTTGCGTAATGCCTGATTGGCAAACTGCGAACTATTCAAGAAGTACAGCGGTGTTGTCCCAAGCTGCAAACTCGGCATATTATATTGAATCTGCGGGAGATATTCCGTAGATTGGGGATACCAGCGGTTGATCCTCTTCTGGACTAAAAGATCAAGGCTTGAATAGTCAAAAGAACGGTGCATGGAAACATATGAATTCGGTTGTTCATCTTTCTCGTATTCACGGGGAAAATAATCTTTGAGAAAACTATGCTCCGATCCATACAGCGTCCGTTTTGAATCCTCTATCTTATAGATTTCGGAGATAATGTTCGTATATTGGTCGATATCCCACTTATAGCGCAAGCGGGCCAAATAACGCTCAAAAACTTTCGGATATGCCGGATCCTTTTCAATATCATTGGACTTGTCCCGTTCCTGCGTATAATAAAACTTAAAATCGCCCTTACCGTAATCGCCCTCGTAATTCGTATTAAAACCTTCGGCAACTCCAAGATTGCTGCGGTAATCGGCGAAAATATTACCGCCAATATTATCGGTTATCTTATATCTCCAGGCAGTTAACATGTATTCGCCCCATTTCTTGCTCTTTCCCGGCATAACCTGGACATGCATCATGGGATCCCGCAGGCTATGATTGTATTGGGGCAGATACAGAATCGGCACTCCTCCGATAAAAATAGAGGTGCCTTTCAAAATAACCTTGTTACCGGGAAACATATCGATCTTATATGATTTCATGCGCCAATGGGGATGGTCGAGATTACATGTTGTCATATAACCGCGTTTGGCAGTAAATTCATCCTCGCTGACTTTTGTCATTTTTTCAGTCATACCAAAGAACGGGGTTGACCTGAATTTCGCACCCACAAGCGTTCCTGTCCCTTTATCGAAGTTATACAGGATTTTATCACCTTCAATGATACCGCCTTTTTTATCTTCAAGCCGGACATGGCCCTCAGCAGTAGCGTTTTTGGTATCGGCATTAACAGAAAGCTTGTCGCAATTCAATTTCGTTCCTTTATAAATCACCTCAACCTTGCCGCTTGCCATAAACTCCCTGCTGTCTGCCACATACTCAACCGTATCACCATTGACGGTAATGGGCTGAATAGCAGCTTGCGTTGGCGCGGTGATCTGTTGAATCAATCCCGGCTTTTGTTCTTCGGCCACATGCGCAGCCTGTTCTCCGTTCGAAGAGACAGATTTTTCTTCAACGGATGCCGATTTCTTTTCTTCGTCAGCAAGAGTTGTTTTTTCTCCAGGGAGCCTAACGGCTGCAGTCGGAGCTTGAGTTTCCGCCGCGGTATTATTCTCAACGGGTTTTGTTTCTGCTTGAACGGGTGGCGCGGTATTTTCGGTAGTATTGGTCTGGACCTGTCCGCTTTGCGTTTGGTTGGAATTAGCGGCAGTGACCAAATCAGCAACGCATAGGGAACCGAAAACTAAAATACCTATAACGTGCAGCTTGACTAAAAATCGATACGCGTTCGTCTTAAAAGACATTCTTATTGTTGGGGAATTTTCTTATAATCCTCAAGGAATCGCTGAACTCCGATTTCCGTTAGAGGATGTTTAACCAGTTGTTCAATAACCGAAAACGGAATTGTAGCGATGTCTGCGCCTATTTTTGCGGCATCCAAAACATGCACCGGGTTGCGGATCGACGCCACAATTATTTCCGTTTTAAATCCATAATTGCGATAAATCAGTCGTATGTCCCTGATCAAATCCATGCCGCATTCACTGATATCATCGAGCCTGCCGATAAATGGCGATACATACGTGGCACCAAGCTTTCCGACCAAAAGCGCTTGATTAGCTGAAAAACAAAGCGTCACATTCGTTTTAATACCCTTTTCGGTCAGGATCTTTACCGCTTTAAGCCCCTCTTTTATCAACGGCACTTTAACGACGATATTTTTAGCAATTTTTACCAATTCCTGCGCTTCGGCAACAATTCCCGGGCAATCAACCGCGATGACTTCCGCGCTTACGGGTCCCGGCACTATCGCGCAAATTTCACGCAGGACATCTTTGGCAGGACGTCCTTCCTTGCTCATGAGAGTAGGATTTGTCGTTACCCCGTCAATTAATCCAAGGGATACGGCTTCTTTAATATCTTTTACACTGGCGGTATCAATAAAGATTTTCATGATCGAACTCCTCTTATCACAAGTATCGCGCTTCCTATCAGCCCGGCGTCAGAACCGAGTTTAGCCTTAAATATTTTTACGTTCGCTGCCTGTACCTTCATCGCACGGGTTTTAACCACTGCCTTAACCCGGTCGATTAAAACCGACCCCGCGTTGGCAACACCGCCGCCTATGACAACACAATCAGGATTTAAAAGATTAACGATAGCTGCAACAGCCACACCAAGGTACGTACCAACCCTATTCCAAACCTCACGTGCCTTACGGTTGCCTTTCCGGGCCAACGCGCTTACCTCTTCAAGCGGGACGTTTTTACCGAAAACTCTCCGTACATCCTGCTGGATACGATTATTGCCAACAAATGTTTCAAGGCACCCCGTTCCGCCGCAATTACACCTGTCGCCGGCAACACTTAACGGCATATGCCCGATCTCGCCGGCAGCATTATTAAAACCGCGGTATAAGTACCCGTTGTTAATAATGCCTCCGCCCACGCCTGTTCCCAATGTTATACAAACCGCGTGGTGGAATCCCCTGGCAGCCCCGCGCTCCGCCTCCGCTAAACTCATCACCTTAGCGTCGTTATCAATAAAAACCGGGATTTTAAGTTTTTGTTCAAGGATCCGCTTCAGGGGGACATCGCGCCAACCGCGGATATTGGTAAGCGAATAGACAATTCCTTTTTCAAAGTTAACGGGGCCCGGTAAGCCGATACCGATCCCCAGGATATCATTCCTGCGAATCCTGCGCTGTTGTGCAATATCGCCCACAGCTTGTACAAAACCATTGACCAGATCGCGTCTCGTCTTAAACGTAGCGGTACTTATAACACGTTTTTCCAGTACTGTATATGCCGTATTAAAAAGACCGATCTTAAGATTGGTGCCACCGAGATCTATTCCAATAATATATTGAGACATAAGTAAGTATTGTATATGAAAGCACTTATTTATGCAAGTAAAACACGTTTATTTATAAACACCATGCACACACACTCTATTCCGGCCGGTTTGTTTTGCCCGGTACAAAGCGCGGTCAGCTTTTTCAATAAGATGCGTCATGTCATCGGCGTCATCAGGAAATACCGAAATCCCGATGCTGATCGTCACGCGCAATTCTTCGTCATAGACCCTGATACGCTTCATTTCCATTGCCTGACGGATTCGTTCCGCCGCAAAACGGGCGCCGTTCAAGTCGGTCTCCGTAAGTATAATAAGGAATTCTTCGCCGCCATACCTGCCAACCGAATCAATAAGACGGATATTATCCTTAATGACTTTAGCAACTTCTTTAAGGATGGCGTCGCCGACAAGATGCCCGTATTTATCGTTACAATCCTTGAAACGGTCGATATCGACCATCAAAAATGCAAATTTAAAATTAAACCGTTTTGACCGTTCCAATTCCTCGCTGAAACGCTCAAGATAATATCTGCGGGAGAATGTCCCCGTAAGGGAATCGGTGATAGCCAGTTCCTGGATGCGCTGATACAAGAGAACCCGCTTTATGCCAAGCATGAACTGATGCGCCAGGATATGGAATTTTTCTTTTTGATCATCAGGCACCCCTAAAGCCGCCAAGTATCCGACGGGTTTTCCTTCAATCTCTAACGGCAGCACGAGATAACCGACCAGCGCATCAAGATTCGCCGGTAACTTAATAAAAACGCAGTCTTTAACATGCATGAACTTGTTCATTTCTTCCTTGAACGTAGCAAAAACCTTTTCTTCTTCCAGGAACTTACAGACCTGCCGGGTAATATTGTACAAGGCAATTTTTTCTTCCAGGTTTTGGGCACGGTTCAGATTATCTTTTATCGCCCTCTCTTTTTCATCCTGCAGACGGTCGAGTTCCAGTTCAATAGTCTCAAAACTCTTTTTTATACGCGTAAAACTGACACGCAAAAGTTTTCCCAGCCGCAGATAAAGCAGTATCGTTAATAAAATAAAAAGAAGGATGAGGGAGATCATTTCGTTACGATTACCCTGTTTCTGCCTTGTTGTTTAGCATCATACATCGCACGATCCGCCTTTAAAATAAGCTCGTCAGCATCATTGGCGTCCTGAGGGAACGACGCCACCCCGATCGATACCGTTACATTGGTTTCCTGCCGGCGTAAAATCACCTTGGTCCGTTCAACGGCTTCACAAAGGTTTTTTGCCAAATGCGCCGATTTTTCCTTGTCAACACCCGTTAAGATCACACAAAATTCTTCCCCGCCAAAACGCCCTATGACAGGATTGACGTCTTGTAACGTCTCAGTCAATATCATGCTCATATTGCGCAAAACCACATCTCCGGCGGAATGCCCGAATTTATCATTATAATTCTTAAAGTAATCAATATCGATCATGTAGAGCGATATTGCGACATGCCTTCTATTTGAACGTTTTACTTCTTCATTAAGCCGGTCAAGAAAATACCCTTTTGTATAAAGCCCTGTCAGCCCGTCATGGATCGCCAAATCCTGCGTTTTCTGATAGAGTTCGCTGTTTTCAATGGCAATGGCTCCCTGATCGCAGATTGTCATTAAAAACCGCAGATCATCCTGCGTGTAAAAACCGGCGCGGGGATTATCCAACCGCATAATTCCCAGGAATTTATTTTCACTGATGAGCGGTGCGATGACAACCGAACTGATGGGGCGGTGTTCCTGATGGGGGATCTTTTCGAGGTCAAAACGAAAATCTTTTTTTACGTCTTCTACGAGGAGCGGGCTGACATGGCGTGAAACCCATAAATCAAAAATATCACCCTGCTTTGCTTTAATGACCAGTTTTTTATCCTCTTTCTTTGTTTTATAGAGGCTCAAGGATTGCGTATCCTTATCGACTAAATAGAGGATACACGTCCCTTTTTCGTCGGCAATAAGCGAAAAGGAGATCGAGCACAACGTTTCAGCCAGAGTCTCAAGGTCCAGACTTTGGTTTATCCGTTCAATGATATTTTTTAAAGAATCGTAGCGGCGGATCTTATCGTCGAAAGAAACAGAACTCTTCTGCTCCTGGTCAATAGCATCGTTGGCAATATTAATCCGCTCCTGGACATCCTGAATTTGTATCGTTAAATCGTACTTCTTGAGAAAATACGACCGCAACAAATAAAAGACAATGAGCGTATTGATGAGGTAAAACAGCGATAGCAGCTTGAACGAAATGAAATGATACGCGGCAAAATAAAGCGGCAGCAAAAAATAACCCAAGAAGAATACGATACCGTATAGAGCAGTTTTTGCGTAACGGTTTTTTTCAGCCGTTTGCATGAGGCAGGCACCAGTTGGTAAGTCGCCTAAATTATGGTTTCTTCGGTTTCAATATCGAAGAAATGCACCTTACTCATATCAAAGACCATATCCATATCCTCGCCAACTCTCGGCCTGTCATGAGCTCCAACGCGGGCGGTAAATGTATGTTTTCCCGTGTTGAGATAAAGGTACACTTCGGAACCCATCGGTTCCACGACTTCGCAATTAACCCGTACAATATTCTCCGGAGGCGCTTCTGAAACAAACAATTTATCGTATACATCTTCCGAACGAATGCCAAAGATAAGCTCTTTGCCGATATACGGTTTCATTTTATCGTATACGGCTTCAACGAGTTTAACCAGGATCTTTCCCTCGTCAAAATAAAGCTTATTCTCTTTTTTTACTATTTTTCCGGTCATGAAATTCATCGGCGGAGACCCAATGAATCCGGCGACAAATTTATTTTTAGGGTGATCATAGATCGTAATCGGATCGGCGCACTGTTGTATAACACCGGCTTTCATAACCGCGATACGGTCTCCCATAGTCATAGCTTCGGTCTGGTCATGGGTTACGTAAATAATTGTGGTTTGGATCCTGATGTGCAGTTTATGGATCTCCGTGCGCATCTGAACGCGCAATTTGGCATCCAGATTACTTAACGGCTCGTCAAACAAGAACACCATCGGCTTACGCACAATCGCACGGCCGAGAGCAACACGTTGACGCTCGCCTCCGGACAACTCTTTTGGCTTCCGGGCAAGTAAATGTTTAATACCCAATATGTCAGCGGCTTCGCTGACGCGCTGTACAATTTCCTGTTTCGGATAGTGGCGTAATTTCAAACCGAAAGCCATATTTTCAAAAACCGTCATATGCGGATAAAGCGCATAATTCTGGAAAACCATGGCAATATCCCTATCTTTTGCCGGGACATCATTAACTTTCTTATTCCCGATATAAATATCACCATCGGTTATCTCCTCAAGGCCGGCGATCATACGAAGCGTGGTTGATTTGCCGCAGCCGGAAGGCCCGACAAGTACCATGAACTCCTTATTCTCTACCCCAAGGTTAACATTATTAACGACACGAGTGCCATTCGGATACGTTTTACATATATTCTTTAAACTAACCTGCGCCATGATGACAGAACTCCTTTAATAAAGTTGAGTGTAACTATACCATTAATCTTTTAAAAAATCAACCAAGATAATCAAGGATTTGTGCCAATGTCTCTTTCATCTGTTTACGATGAACTATCATATCAATAAGGCCATGTTCAAGCAGGAATTCGGAGCGCTGGAATCCCTGCGGAAGTTTTTGCCGGATCGTCTGCTCAATAACACGCGGCCCGGTAAATCCGATCAAGGCTTTCGGTTCCGCAATGATCACATCGCCGACACCGGCAAACGACGCCATAATACCCGCCATGGTCGGATTGGTTAGAATGGAAATATACGGTAACTTCGCCTGATTATGCCTGGCTAACGCCGCGCAGGTCTTTGCCATCTGCATCAGGCTGAATAAACCCTCATACATACGGGCTCCTCCGCCGGAGCCGGAAACAATAATCATCGGCAGTTTCGATTTCGTTGCTTTTTCAATTGCGCGGGTGATCTTTTCTCCCACAACAGACCCCATCGAACCCATAATAAACCGGGAATCGGTAACCGCTAAAACAATCTTTGTACCGTTCAATAACCCTTCACCGGTAATAACCGCATCTTTTAAACCGGTAGCGGCCTGGTCTTGCGCAAGTTTCTCAATATACGTCTTGGGCCCTTTAAACGACAAGGGATCGACTGAAACCATATCTTTGTCAAACTCCTGGAATGTATCGGCATCAAGCATAAGGGCAACGCGTTCCCAGGCGCTTAAAACAAAATGATAATTACATTTTGTACAAACCTTGAGGTTTTCTTCGAGGGTTTTATTATACAAAGCCTCGGAACATTCCTCGCACTTTGTCCAAAGTCCTTGCGGGATCTCTTTCTTTTTAACTCGTACGATCGTATATTTTGGCTTGCCGAAAAGCGACATGATTACTCCAATGAATGAACCAGTAACCCTGAAATAACTTTGGGATAAAAAAAGGTCGATTTTGGTGGCATTTTATTGCCGGTCATGGCAACAGACATGATTTGTTCCATCTTAACAGGATTAAGCAAAAATGCAATATAAGACTTATCCGCATTAACCCTATCGATTAAATCCTGTGCTTCTGGATGGAATGTCAGCACCGATCGATCATCTAAATTAACACCTAAGATCTTTTTAAGCACAATAGCATTGAGTATCGAAACATCGAGATACCGGTACTCTTTCGGTTTATCCGGAATCAATTTGTCCAATATCCTGATATTGCGCAACCGAAGTAGCCAATACTTGCCATGGATGCATGTCCCGATCAGATGTTCCGTTCTTCCACCTTTTTGCATAAGAAAAAAGAAACGGGACTTATCTTTTACCTCTTCAATCTCAAAATAATCGCCGAGTTGTTTTGCGAAAACCTCGGGATCAGGAGGCTGAGGCAATTTCAAAAGCCGATGAATAGGTAAAATGGTCAACCCGCGGGATTCGGTGTTCGTAAAATACGCCATAACATAATTATACTCTTCTTCATCGCTTGAATCCGGATGCTGCTTCTTCATTTCGTCGCGATACGCACAGGCAACTTCAAAACGGTGGTGCCCATCCGCAATAAAAATACTCTCATCAATCATGCTGGACTGAATAGTTTCCAGCATTTCAGGGGACGTTATTCTCCAGATCTTATGAATTGCCTTATCTTCGTCAGTGACCTCAAGAAAGGGTTTTTCGTTCAGAACGTGGCGATAAATCCTCTGAACAATTCTCTTCTCATCAGGAAAAACAATAAAGATCGGGCTTAAATTCGCCTTCACTTGTTTAATTAACTTCAATCTATCTTCTTTAGCGTCTAAATGAGTATGTTCATGCCCGTGCGCCGAAGCTCCCCCGCGCCCCAGATGCAATAATCCCATAAACCCCAAACGGACCTTTTTCTCGCCTTTAATAGTATACTGATGGCTGTAAAAATAAAGCGCGGGAGTTTCGTCCTGAATAAGCACCTTTTCAGCTAACCAGGCGCGAAAGGTATCGCCTGCTTTCAGGTATTTATCCTCATCCTTCCCGTCAAGGGCAAGTTCAAGATGAATAAAATTGTGCGGGTCACGGGAATGGAATGCGCGTTGTTTTTCGGGGGAGATCACATCATACGGAGGGCAAACAAGATTCGAGAAATTCTTATTCTTATCTTTATTATAAATAACGGCTTGAAACGGTTTTATTTTTGCCATTGGTAGAGTAAACTCCCTATACACGCGCCAACGCCGTCGGTCATAACATCCCCTATGTCGGGAGTCCGTCCGACAGCATATATCTGATGGATCTCATCACTAATGCCGTAAATTATAGCAAAAACTACCGACCAAAGAAAGATTCTTTTCAGCGAAACTGCTCCAAACGACTGTTTCAAAGCGCGGGAAAATAAAAACGCTAAAATCAGATAAACAACCAGGTGAAAAACTACGTCCTCGTAAGGGAAGAGTGACGGAATATCTGCACCGGAAATGGTTGAACAATAAAAAATATACCCCATCCAGCCGACAACAGGCAGCCACAATAGAAACGCCCGTGCGGCAACCCGGGGGAAACCCGATTTATCCATGCTGGCAACCATGGCAGCCCTTCGGACAACTCGGGGGCGGCGTTGATTTCGTTCCCGAAGATTTTTTGTAATCCGTAGCGTAAAAACCGCTTCCTTTAAAAATAACTCCGGCGCCCGATCCGATAAGCTTGCGGACTTTTTTCCCGCATTCGGGGCATTTCGTGAGAGGTTGAGCGTTCATACTGTGAAAAGCCTCAAAACGATGGCCACAGGCTGTGCACTCATAATCGTACGTTGGCATGCGAGTATCTCCTATTTAAACGCTTTCTTTATTTTATCGGTAAAACTTTCTTTTTCGGCATCATCGCCGGCAAGCCGGGCAAACTCTTCAATCAGTCTTCTCTGTTCAGAAGAGATTCTTTCCGGGATCTTGACGATAACACGCACTAATTGATCTCCCTGCTCCCGGGTGCGCAAATCAGGCATACCTTTATCTTTCAACCTGAAAACCTGCCCGCTTTGAGAACCGGAGGGAATTTTCATTTTAACATGGCCATCGATGGTCGGTACTTCGATTTCGGCGCCAAGGATCGCTTTGGGAAGACTCACCGTTACTTCGACAAGAAGGTCATTGCCTTCTCTCTGGAATATATGATGGGGTTTTACTTCGACAACAACATACAAATCACCGCGCCCTGCAGCACCGGACTCACCTTCTCCCCTCACACGAAGCGTTGATCCGCGATCAACACCGGCAGGGATCTTAACTTCGATCTTCCTGCTGACCTTGCTGCGCCCTTCCCCACGGCAATCCGGACACGGAGTCTGGATTACTTTTCCCTGCCCGCCGCAATTGTGGCATGTTTGTACGAACTGAAAAATGCCGTTGGAAGCAACTGTTTTGCCCTGCCCCTTACATGCAGGACACGTAATTTGTTTGGTTCCCGGTTTTGCTCCTGAACCTGAACACGTAGGGCACGTCTCGTACCGCGGAACGGTAATAGTTTTTTCAATACCTTGAGCAGCTTCTTCAAGCGTAATAGAAACCGCGATCTCCAGATCGCGCCCGCGCCTCTGCCGGGAACTGCCACTTCGACCGCCGGAACGGCCGAAAAAATCAAATCCTAGGTCACTGAAAATCTCGTCAAATATCCCCCCGCCCAATCCCGAATCGCCCATCCCCTGGAATACAGAGCTGAAATCAGCATTCTTAAAAATATCTTCGTAGGCATATTTCTGGTCGATACCGGAATGGCCGTATTGATCATAGAGCGAACGCTTCTGCGGGTCAGATAAAACAGCGTAGGCTTCGGAAATATCTTTAAATTTTTCTTCCGCTTCTTTTTTCTGTTCATGCGGCACCCGGTCAGGATGAAACTGGAGCGCCAATTGCCGATACGTCTTTTTTATTTCATCAAGCGAAGCATTCTTTTGAAGCCCGAGAATCTCATAGTAGTCTTTTTTTGTTGACATGTATATAAACCGCCCCGCAAGGAATAGATGACATCCTTACGAGGCGGCAGCCTTTTTTATTTATCTTTTTCTTCTTTAAAATCCGCGTCGATGATATCCTCGCCTTTTTTTTCAGACGTGCGCGGTTCTTCTTTTGCTTCTTCCGTTTTTGTTTCCGCCTGCCCTTCGGGAGCTGCACCTGCCGCACCCTGCTGCTTTGCAGCAGCTTGCTTATAGACTTCTTCAGCAAGCTTATGGCTGGCCTTGGTCAAATCATCCATACCTTTCTTAATATGATCGGTATTTTTATCCTTAATCGCCGCCTTGAGGTCATTCAACTTGGCCTCAATATCAGCCCGCTCCGTCTGACTGACCTTATCGCCGAAATCCTTCAGCGATTTTTCAGTCGCGTAAACAAGCTGGTCAGCCATATTAACGGTCTCAACCATCTCTTTACGTTTGGTATCCTCCGAAGCGAACTTTTCCGCCTGTTTCACCATAGCGTCGATTTCTTCTTTGGAGAGTTTTTTCGGCGCTGATATTCTGATAGATTGTTCCTTGCCGGTCCCCCTGTCTTTCGCAGAAACGTGCACAATACCGTTTGCGTCAATATCAAAGGTAACTTCAATCTGCGGAATACCGCGCTGCGCAGCAGGAATCCCCACCAAATCAAAACGGCCGAGTTCAACGTTATCATCAGCCATTTGACGCTCGCCCTGCAAAACACGGATCGTTACCGCAGTTTGATTATCAGCGGCAGTCGAGAAAACCTGGCTCTTACGGGTCGGAACTGTCGTATTCCGTTCGATAAGTTTTGTGTTAACGCCGCCCAGGGTTTCAATACCGAGCGAAAGCGGAGTCACGTCCAGCAAAAGCACGTCTTTCATATCGCCCTTGATAATAGCCGCCTGAATTGCAGCGCCTAAAGCAACGCATTCCATGGGATCAACGCCGCGCTCGATTTTCTTGCCGACATAGTCCTCAAGGAATTTCTGCACAATAGGCATACGGGTCGGGCCGCCAACCATAATAATGCGGTCAATTTCCTTGGCACTCAATTTGGCGTCGGAAAGCGCCTGCTCTAGCGGATGTTTGCAGCGGTCAATAATAGAGCCGACCAGATCCTCAAGCTTCGAACGGCTGATCGTCATCGTCAAATGCTTAGGCCCCGATGCGTCAGCGGTAATGAACGGCAAATTGATATCCGTGGTTACCGTTGATGAAAGCTCAACCTTCGCCTTTTCCGCTGCTTCGCGCAAACGCTGCACAGCCATCTTATCGTTTTTAAGGTCAATCCCCTGCTCTTTTTTGAACTGGTTAATGATGTAATCAATCAGCGCATTGTCCATATCAGTACCGCCGAGCTGCGTATCGCCGCTCGTGGCTTTTACTTCAAAAACACCCTGCGCCATTTCCATGATCGTAACATCGAGGGTGCCTCCGCCAAAATCAAAAACCATGATCTTCTGTTCTTTTTGCGCCTTATCAAGTCCGTACGCAAGACACGCAGCTGTCGGCTCATTGATAATACGAAGCACTTTCAATCCTGCGATCTCTCCGGCATCTTTGGTCGCCTGACGTTGGTTGTCGTCGAAATAAGCAGGGCAGGTAATAACCACTTCTTCAACCTTATCCCCTAAATATGCTTCGGCATCCTGCTTTACTTTTTGCAGAATAAACGCGGAGATCTGCTGCGGCGTATACTCTTTACCGAAAGCTTTAAAAACATAATCAGTCCCCATTTTTCGCTTTGCAGCCTGAATAGTGCCTTCCGGGTTGATTGATGCCTGCCTGCGGGCAGGTTCGCCGACGAGCCGTTGATTATCCTTGGTGAAAGCGACAAATGAAGGGAATGCCTTACCTGAAGCAACACCCGCTCCTTCAGCCGATGGTATGATAACCGGCCTTCCGCCTTCCATAACAGCTGCCGCCGAGTTTGATGTCCCTAAATCAATTCCGATTACTTTTGCCATAATGCCACCTCCATAAAATTTTGTGTATAAGCCTGGCCTTCAGAAGCAAAAATTCTATATTCTAGCCGCTCTTTTTCGAAACTTTAACTTTCGATGTTCGAATGACCCGGTCATTCAATACGTATCCTTTTTGCATTTCTTCTAAAACCGTATGTTCCGGCTTTTCATTATCTTCAGCTTGCATAAGCGCTTCGTGGAAATTAGGATCAAATTGTTTATCTTTGGCTTCAATCGGTTTTACCCCGTGATCCTTCAGCATCTCATACAAGTGCGCCAGAATCATTTCAACGCCTTTTAAGAATCCCGCCAGATCCTGATGTTTTGTTTCGGCAAGATCTACCGCCCGTTCAAGATCATCAAGGACATTCAAGAGTTCAACAATCAAGCCTTCTGTCGCAAACTTCGTAAACTCCTGTTTATCACGCTCAAGCCGTTTACGCAGATTGTCGAAATCGGCCTGCATGCGAAGCATCTTATCCCATGCCTCTTTTCCTTGAGCCGCTTCTTTCAAAAGCGCGGCATATTCAGGCTCGGGAATCGTTACGGTTTTAAGCGGTTCCTTATCGAGAGCTTCATCCTGCTGTTTGTGGTTATTCTTTTTTTCTTCCATAGTATTTTTAAATATCGTGTAAAACGTCGCTCAATATCCCGGAAACATATTCAAGCGTAGGGATAATATGATTATATTTCATGCGCGTGGGCCCTAACACTGCGATACGGCCATTTGGTTTATTTTTTACGGAATAGCTCGACACAACCAATGCGCAATCATTCATTTCCTCGCACTCAAGTTCGTCTCCGATATAGACAACGACTTTTTTATCTTTTAATTCCCTATTGATAACAGTCAGCAACTTCTGTTTGTCCTCGATCATCTTGACAATATACCGGATACGCGAAGCATCCTGAAATTCAGGCTGATCCAGGATCTGCCCCAACCCGTTATAATAGAATCTGTCGTGCCTTTCCATGACCGAGACAATGCCTGCGTAATGGGTAATGGTAGATAGAAGCTCCGAGGTTTTCTCAAGCGTGTCTTCAAGATGGTTGATCTGGCGGTTATACTCGTGCACAATCCGCTTTTTCTCATCATCCAGCAGATCTATCTGGCTCAAAAGATAATCGACGTAATAGCGGTATCCTTTTGCTGTCGGTACTCTCCCGGCAGAAGTATACGGATGCGTAAGATAACCGCTTTCTTCAAGCTCCGCGAATATATTGCGGATAGTAGCCGAGCTTAAATCAAATTTCCCGGCAATATCCTCGGAAGAAACCGGTATAGCATCCATAATATACGTATTTATCGCGCACGCCAATATAGCCCGCCTGCGAGCTTGATAATCAGTTGTCCGCACCATTACCAATCCCCCTTTATTAGCAGTCTAAACCTCTGAATGCTAAAGGGAAATTTTAACATAATTAAGCATATTGTCAACGCAATTTCAGTGTTATTTCAATAGCAAACTCGTTCCATCCGTATCAACAGTTACCGTTGAACCTTCCTGATACCCTCCTTCAAGAAGTTTGCTTGCCAAGGGATCCTGAAGATATTTCTGTACCGCTCTTTTCAAGGGCCTGGCTCCATACGTCGGATCATACCCTTTTTCCAATAAATACTCTTTTGCTTTTTTGCTCAAGTGGATACCGATACCCCTGGCTTGCAGCCTTTCAATAATAGGTTCCAGCTCAATATCAAGTATCCGTGACATTTCCTCCTTACCTAATGGGTTAAAAATCACAATATCATCGATCCTGTTCAAGAATTCAGGGCGGAACACCCGTTTCAACTCTGCTAAAAGTTCAGACTTCACCTCCTCAGTTTTGCCGCCATGCATGATAATTTCCTGTCCAACATTACTTGTCATGATAATAACGGTATTGCGAAAATTCACCGTTCTGCCCTGGCCATCCGTCAGCCTGCCGTCATCGAGGATTTGCAGTAAAACATTCCAGACATCGTGATGTGCCTTTTCGATTTCATCAAGCAGAATGACCGAATACGGCCTGCGCCTGACGCGCTCGGTAAGCTGACCGCCTTCTTCATAGCCGACGTATCCCGGAGGCGCACCGATAAGCCTCGAAACGCTGTGTTTCTCCATATATTCGGACATATCGATCCGCACCAGCGAATCTTCATCGTCAAACAGAAACCAGGCCAGCGTCTTTGCCAGCTTCGTTTTTCCGACACCGGTAGGCCCCATAAAAATGAATGAACCTAAAGGCCTCTTCTCATCGCCGATACCAGACCTGCTCCTGCGCACACAGGAAGCAATGGTTTCAATAGCTTCATCCTGGCCGACAACCTTTGTTTTTAAACGCTCCTCCATTTTTACCAGTTTCTGGCTGTCCGCCTCCAGTAGCTTACTGACCGGTATTCCCGTCCACTCGCCGACAATTTTTGCAATATCTTCATCGCTGACCTCTTCTTTCAGCATCATTGAATTTTTTTGAAGTCCGGCTAAATCCTCATTGTATTTCTTAAGCGCCTTATCAAATTCAATCAGCTTGCCATACCGGATCTCAGCTACTTTATCAAGATTACCGACTTTTTCCGCTTTCGCCGCTTCATTCTTGGCATCCTGAATACTGGATTTTATCTCCTGTATCTTCAGGATGACACTTTTTTGTTTCTCCCATTGTTTCTTTTTGACTTCAAGATCTTTTTTTAATACTGTCAGCTCGGAATCCATCTTTTTCAACCGCTCCTGCGCGGAGACATCCTTATCTTTTTTCAACGCCTGGCGTTCAATTTCCAGCTGCATGATTTTACGCTGCACCATATCAACTTCCTGGGGCATACTATCGATTTCAATACGAAGCCGCGCCCCCGCCTCATCGATAAGATCAACCGCCTTATCAGGCAAATTCCGCTCGGTAATATAGCGATGCGAAAGTGTTGCTGCCGCAATCAAGGCGGAATCTTTAATGCGCACACCGTGGTGGATTTCGTATTTTTCTTTTAGGCCCCGTAAGATGGCAACCGTATCCTCAACCGACGGCTCACCGACAAAAATCGTCTGGAAGCGGCGCTCAAGCGCGCTGTCTTTTTCGATCGATTTCCGATACTCATTAAGCGTAGTAGCTCCGATACAGCGCAGCTTCCCCCGCGCTAAAAGCGGCTTAAGCATATTGGCAGCATCCAGTGCGCCCTCGGCTGCACCAGCCCCCACTATCATATGCAGCTCGTCAATAAACAGGATCACGTCGCCGTTTTTAGTCTCTATTTCTTTTAAAACCGCCTTCAGCCTGTTTTCAAATTCTCCTCTGAATTTTGTTCCGGCGATAAGGCTTCCCAGGTCAAGGGAAATCAATTTTCTATTTTTAAGCCCCTCGGGAACGTCACCGGAAGCAATCCTCTGAGCTAATCCTTCAACGATCGCGGTTTTACCGACACCGGCGTCACCGATTAAAACAGGATTATTTTTTGTGCGCCGGGAAAGCACCTGCATAAGCCTTCTGATCTCCTGATCCCGGCCGATAACCGGATCAAGTTTGTTTTTGATCGCAAGATCCGTAATATCAATCCCGTATTTCTGCAATGCTCCGAACTGCTCTTCCGGATTTTCATCAGTTACCCGATGGCTTCCTCTAACAGTAGTTAAAGCTGCAAGGATAGAATCCCTGGCAACACCATATTTTTTACATTCTTTCGTAAAAACGGATTCGGGATCGCTTATAAGCGCCAAAACAATATGTTCCGAAGAAATATATTCATCCTTCATTGCTTCGGCTTCTTTTCCTGCCTGTATCAAAAGTTTATTGGCGCGGCCCGACAAATGCACCTGGCCAAGACTGCCGCTGACAACAGGAATTTTCCTAAGGTCTTCTTCGAGCGTTTTTATCATTGAGAAAGTAGGTACCCCAACTGCGTCCAGAACCTTTGCGGCAATACCATCATCCTGATGTAAAAGCGAAAGCATGATCTGTTCGGGCGCTACCTGCTGGCGCCCTGCTTCCTGTGACTGCATCAAAGCATCCTGCAAACCTTCCTGCAATTTCCTGGTGAGTTTATCAAGCTTCATATTCCCTCCATTACTTAGCACTTATCATGCCAGAGTGCTAATATTAAGGTAAAAAAATTATTCACGCACTTCCCTTTGAAGAATAATTTTAATTCCGTGAATATTTACCCGTTTCTCTTCCATTAGATAATGAACGTATTCCAGCCGCTTAACGTCTTTTAAAGAATACAATCTGCTTTTTTTCCCTATTCGCTTTGGAGTTACAACTCCCGCCTTATCAAGCTGACGTAAGGTCCAAACAGGAAAACTGGTAAGCTTGCTGACAACACTGATAACATAAACCGGTTCATCCGGGCTTATATAAATATCAAATGTCGGCATAGCTACCTCCTTTTCTAACCAAAAGAACTATAACATAACCTATAATTGTTGTCAAGCAAAATTAATAAAATAAATTAGATAATCTAACAGATTTCCTTTATCCCATTAACTTTCAATAGGTTGGTATAGGTATTAATCGGTAGGTTTGCTGTTACATTCACTCCTTTATCTGTGTATTTTGTTTCAATTACCCTGCCTTCACGATAACACAAATTAACCAGATCCATACGAGAAATAGGCACAAAAAGACAAACCTGTTTCATTGCAGGAGCAAAATTGCTTTGGATCTTTTCAATAAGATCTTTAAAATTAGTTTTTTGCGACGCGCAGATAAGAACCGCATTACTGTAACCTGACAATACCCTTTGTGCCTGTTCAGGGCTTTCAACAAGATCAACTTTATTCAATGCGGTAATCATCGGCTTTTCCACAACATGCAATTCCTTAAGCACATCGAGGACAGCCTTATTACGTTCTTCAATAAGCGGAGCGCTTATGTCAAGGACATGGATAAGTAAATCCGCTTCAGTCGCTTCCTCTAAGGTCGCCTTGAACGCTTCGACCAGATGATGCGGCAGATTATGCACAAAACCTACCGTATCTGAAACGATGATATGTTCGCCGTTGGGAAGTTTCAAAGATTTCGATAACGGATCAAGCGTGGTAAACAAACTATTGGAAACAACCTGCGATGAGCCGGTGAGCGCGTTTAAAAGCGTTGACTTGCCCGCATTCGTATAACCGACAAGAGCAACGGTGTGAATCTGCCTGCTCATACGTTTTTTCCGCATCATTGTCCGGTGTTCGGACATCTGCCGCAGGTCCCGCCTCAGGGTATCAATACGGCTGCGGATACGGCGACGATCAACCTCAAGTTTCGTTTCACCGGGGCCGCTGGTGCCGATACCGCCTCCGGTCCGCGAAAGGATCAACCCTTCTCCGATAAGACGGGGGAGCAAATACTGCAGCTGTGCCAGTTCAACCTGGGTTTTTCCCTCGGGAGTCTTGGCATGGCGGGCAAATATATGCAGAATAAGCTGGGTCCGGTCAATGATCTTTTTTCCAACCACTTCTTCCAGATTACGATGCTGCATGCCGCTCAAATCATGGCTTAGAATTACCGTCTGGATATTTTTTTCGGAACAGAGAGCCGTGATCTCCTCAGCCTTCCCTTTCCCGACAAAGAACTTGGCGGTAGGCGCATCACGAACGCACGAGATATGTTCAACAATCTCAACCCCGCAGGTTTGACAAAGCTCTTCAAGTTCAGCAGCAGTATCCTCAATCCTCCAAGGATCTTTTTCGTTTTCTATTTTTATAGTTACCAGTAGCGCGCGTTCCATAGTTCTTTTTATAACTCCTTTATTATCCGGCCAGCAATATGCACGGGTGTTTCCCGATTATCGATATGAAGCCATGAGATCCTCGTATCCTTGCGAAACCAGGTCAATTGCCTCTTTGCATACCAGCGTGTATTGCGCTTCATGAGTTCTTTTACAGTGTTTATATCGGATTCTCCTTTAAGATACGAGCCGACTTCGCGGATACCGATGGCACATGAAGCGGTCTTACTTAACCGCATACCGCGCAATTTTTCAACCTCTTCTATCACTCCTTTACGGAACATTGCGTCAACACGCGCATTAATACGCCGGTATAAATCTTCCCGGTCCATAGTAAGACAAAAAAGTCGTATGGGATATTTCCCCCACAGGCCCTGGCGATTTCCCTGCAGCAGAGAAATCGGTTTGCCGGTAACTTTATAGACTTCAAGCGCGCGAATGATACGGCGCGCGTCATTCGGATGGATTTTTCCGGCGGCAACCGGATCAACCTCCCTTAATTTCTTATGGAGCAACGCGCTGCCGCGCTTCTGAGCGATTGCATACAACGATTCCCGGTATTTCTGATCAATACCCTTGACCGTAAAAAGACCGTCGAGAAGGATCGAAACATACAGCCCTGTTCCCCCCGTAAAAATTACCGGCTTTCCCCGTTCATGGATATCATTCATGCAACGTAAAGCTTCCCTCCGGTAGCGGCTGACATTATACGAACGGGTCGGCTCAAGAAAATCCAGGCGATGATGCAGCACTGCAACGCGTTCACGCAAAGACGGCATCGAGTTAAGGATATCCATCCGGCGATAAACCTGCATCGAATCGCAGGATATGATCTCGGCATGCAGCCTGCGGGCAAGAGCAATGGCAACCGCGCTTTTACCGACAGCAGTGGGGCCGACAAGAAAAATTATTTTAGGGGACAATACGCGTGGGATACCCATCTTCCGTCAGCTTCTTTCTGATCTCTTCGGCCTGATTTCGCTCCTGACAATGGCCGACCTTGACCCGATAGGTTTTTTCTTTCTCTGACTCATTGCTGGTTAGAAACGCGTCATACTTTTGAGAGATAAGCTTATTCATAAGGCGTTTGGCGTTAGCCTCCCGGGAAAAAGATCCGACCTGGACGGAATAAACCCCAACCGTCTGAGTTCCCAGATCAGAATCAACCAGATTAACGGGAAGATCCTTTAAAAATTCTTTTGCCTGCGCCGTGTTCCCCTCATCAACCGAAATACGTCCAAGCCGTTCTTTTGCAATTAAAGCAAGTTTGCTCTGCGGATCATAGGCAAGCAACGCCTCATACCAAACACGAGCCTTTTCATTTTCTCCGTTCAGGAAATACGCATCACCCAGCCCCAGCAAAGCCTCTTTGTGATACGGTTCGCCGGGGTATTCCTTCAGCAGGATCTCAAAAATGTCGGAGCTGCGCAGATAATTACCGTCTTTCAGGTAACTGAGACCGAGCATATAATACAACTCCCGTGCATTTTCAGGCTGGTCAGGAGTAGCCATAATGTCTTCGCCTTCTTTTATGGCAGTTTTATAATCTCCGCTTAAAAACGGCGCCTTAACCGCATCCAAAGCTGCCGCGCAAGCCAGATACCCTCCGGCGCAAAGAACAATGACCATAGTAATACAGTATATTTTAAATATTTTCATCGCGTTAACGTTTTTCACCGATAATTGCATCAATAAAAACTGGCTTAACACCCTGAGAAAGCAATTCCTTAATGAATAGCCAGTCAGCTTCATACTGGTCACTCCACGAATGCATGAATTTCTTGGCAGTATCCGTCCTGATCATGTAATTCATACAGCTTACGTTTGAAATTTGCAGCGCGCCCGCTTTATCTCGGGGCAGCAGGAACGCTGCAAGCTCATTAGCAAGCCCGTATGCGGCTTTATTGAGAAAAATATCCCGATATATTTTACGCGCCATGCCTTTAAAAACAACCCTGGCATAAACAATTCCTATATCACCCTCAAACCCATTCACAAGAGTATCCAGATAATCAGGATAAGGCCGATTATCACAATTCATGCGCACACAATAATCACCATGCGCAGCAGCGATACCTTCCCGTGTCTGTGGATGGCCGTACAAACCGGTTGATTTCGCAAGCGCATAATAGCGTATACGGCAGTCTCCAAGGCCCTGTACAAGTTCTTTAACTTTTGAATTCGGCCCGTCACAATAAACGAGTACTTCAAATTTAGTATACGTCTGCCTGGCAAGATAGTTAGTCAAAAGTTGTTTTGTCCCGTTGAAATAATATTTCTCCCGGGCTTTAGGCAGCACCCCTTCACCCGGAACGGGAACTATGATAGAGATCAGCTTAATCGCCGGTTTCTCTTTTCCGGGCCGGAAGGCCCGCTTTAAACTCCGGCTACATTCCAAATAAAGAGTATGCGTAGTCAATACCGCCAGATACGCATAACGGTTCAGCCAAAACAACAACGAGGCGAATTTTCGTTTGATAACCTTAAACATTATGCCCATGCTCTTTCTTCCTTCGTGAAATTTCTTTCTGCAAAGTAAGTATTATAGCATGCCTGCGTTCTTTTTTCTCTTTTACTACATCATCAAGCATAGAACTTGCCGAAGCATGCGGCCGGGGCGAATATTTAAAGATATAGGCGCTGTCAAAAGCAATGTCTTTCACTAAAGAAACTGTGCCCTGAAAATCATCGTCGCTTTCAGACGGAAACCCCACAATAATATCGGTTGAAAGAGCGCCTCCCGGAACGATTTTCCGGTACTGCTGCGCAAGCTCAATATAATGCGCGCGCGTATAGGTGCGGTTCATAAGCTGCAATATTCTATCTGAACCCGATTGCGCAGGCAAGTGAAGAAATCGTTTTAATTTCTGACAGCCTGCCATCGCTTTAAATAAATCTTCAGTCGTGTCTTTCGGATGCGACGTCAGAAAACTGAATTCCTTAATCCCCGGAAGCGCGTCAACCAAACCAAGCAGACTAATAAAATCAACACCCTCGCTTGAATATGCGTTTACGTTTTGCCCAAGCAGGGTAATATTTGTAATCCCGGTATCAAGAGCGGATTTAATTTCCTCAATAATACTTCCCGCTGAACGATTACGCAGCGGGCCCCTGGTGTAGGGCACAACGCAGTAGGTGCAAAAATTCGAGCAGCCTTCCGAGATAACGATAAAAGCCCGGTCTTTATCGTGAAAAAACCCCGTGTGATAGATCTCTTCGGGCCTAGCCTGGCTATCAGTTTCCCAGATTTTACGCTCATACATACCTGAATCCTGGAGAAGATCTTTGATAATATGCGGGATCTTTGCGATATCCTGCGGCCCGACCACAAAATCAACGTCCTTTGAGCGGTCAAACACAGACTCCTTATAATTCTGCGCCATGCAGCCGATCAATCCGATAAGCGGAGACTTACCCTTACGCGACTTGCCAATCCTGCCGATCTCCGACCAGACTTTATCTTCCGCATGTTGACGCACAGAGCAGGTGTTATATAAAATAACATCGGCCTCGTCTTCATGAGCCGTGAGTTGAAAGTCGCAAGACGCGAGTAAACCAGAAATAACCTCTGAATCGCGAAGATTCATCTGACACCCATAGGTTTTTACAAAAACATTCATATTTTAACTCCCGGTTTTTGTAAAAACCTACGCATGGGTGCCCCCAGGTTTAGATTTTGCGCATCTTTAAGCACAAAATCTGTGGGGGCAACCGTAGGTCTAAGCTTAATAATGACTATTTTCATATATCCTTATCAACTCTTCCTTCTGCACCCTCGTCAACTTCTTCAAATTCCTTTCCGCCTATAAGGTGTTCATCGGTCAACTAAAGGCCGTATGTGCAAATTTTATTATTCATTTTTTCAATGTGTTACGCGCTATTAGAGTATTTTTAGAGAACATCTCCATTTTCACACTCTCGTTATCTCGCCTTTCATAAAAACCAAACATCATAATATCGGAATCCCGGAGAAGCCTCCCCAATTTTCCCGTAAAAGCATCAAAGATGTAGATCCCTTTCTCCCTATGATCAGGATTATTCAGAACGATATACCTGCCTCCGGGTGCTATTACTACATCAGGAAAATTGAGCCACTCCCCTTCTCGGGCAATAAAAAATAGCTTCTGAGCAATACCATGCCCATCATTGTAATAGAGATAATTATCCCGATAGTTCATTTTGATTTCTTGCCCATGATCAGAAATCCGAAGAAATCCAGTTTTATAACCCGGCGGTACTTTATAGCGATAACGAGAGTCTACTTGATCCCATACATTGTGACCAGAATTTACACCCATATCTTCGAGGGCTGCCGCTTCTCTCTCTCCGTTAGTAACATAATACGTATCTACAGTATTACCATTCTTGAGAAAAAACTTCTCTCCTCTGGAAAACCATGGATTCGGACCGTTTAAAGAAACAGAAAAGTTCTCAATCAATTTATATTTCCTTGTGTCGAGACAGACAAAATATAGCTTCGATGGTTCTGTCGGTTTTTGAAATTCCATGGAAGGAAGCTTAATATCACTATGGGTTTCTATTAACGCATAATCTCCAGATGGGGAAAGAATAAAATCATAAAGGAATTTTGATTCAAAGATAACTTTTCGATTCGTCCCGTTTGCGTTAATGGAACAGAATTGTTCTCTGCCCTTTATAAAATATAGCGGAGTCTCCAGAGTTACCCAGCTTGAATCAGGCAGCGATCCAGAAAAAAACTTTTTCTTAGTTTCTTTAGCCACGATCTTAGGCACACAGTAGGTCGCGTAATAGGTTAAATAACCCCCGATCAATCCTATGGAGATCAAGACTAAACCAAGAGCAGCCTTTTTTAAAAAAGTAACGGCTGTTATCCTTGTCAACTTTACCAAGCCGCCGATAATGCATAAGATGGAGATTGAAAATCCATACATTGCTGGGAGGAAAAAGAACCCACCGAAAGAACCATACTTAAGATCGGCTAGCAAATAAAACAGCGAAACCGAAAATAAAAATCCTCCGACTACCAGAACAGCGAATTTCAACACTTTAATTCCTTTCTTCATATGCTTATATATTATTTTCACCTCCGATAGTAACCATGAGCCACTGTCAACGTTTCCGCCAAGCTCTCCATAGTCATACTATAAGGTGTCCAACGGTCACCCATACGTGCGCAGAAAAACCTTTTTTTGTTCATTTTCTTTATCGAACATATGTCTCACTTCTTTCCCTTTGTCTCAGCAAGGATACTGGTGATCATCCGCTCCAGCAGCACATTGAATTGGCCCGGATCTTCCAGCATGATAAAATGGCCGTGCCCTTTCATCAATGCCATCTCATATGACGGCACAAGCTTTTTGTTGCCGTCGACATTGGTCGGCCACAAATCGGCGTTAACGCTTTTAAGAGGCACCTTCAGGCCTCTGACCAGCTCCGGGTCAGATACCTTGAAATATTCTTTCATCGAACTCAACGCCACATCCTGCGGAGCCGATGACATATCCTGTGCGATAGTATCAACCAAAACTTTATCGGCGGTTGACGGGAACATGCTGCGGACAAACTCCTGCACCTTAGGCACAAAATTCGCGGCAATCGGATCATAGATATTATTTTTCACTTCATCCGGATACACCATGCCCAGGTCCTCAAGGGTGTCAACACCAACCAGGCCGATTACCCGTTCAGGCGCGATCTGGGCCGCATACAGGATAACCTCTCCACCCATGGAATGCCCGACCAGCACCGCTTTCTTGGCATCAAGCTTCCGCAATACTGCAGCCACATCCTGGCCAAAAGCTTCCGTAGTATAAACCTTCCTGCCGAAACCGGAATTGCCGTGGCCGGCAAGGTCAATCGTAATCACCCGGTATTTCTTCGAAAAATACGGGATTTGATTATGCCAATAACGGCTGTCGCAGCTCCACCCATGCACAAAAACCACGGTCGGATCAGTTGCCAATCCGTACACCGCGTAAGCGATCGGCACGTTATCTGCTGAAAGGACATTGGCAATCGGCTGCGTACATGCCAGACGCCCGCACCCGGATACGCATACAACAACAAAAACCAGAAAAATATACCGCGCTAATTTAATCATATTCATTAACTCCTGTTATTTAAAAAGGACCTGTCTCCGGAATTATGCTATCAAATCAAAAGCGTCCTTAACGTCCATCCCTATGGCAATACCCAAGGTTTTTGCTTTTGAATTTACTTTAGTAATTTTTCTGTTCGGGAACCGATCTAAATTGCCGATAGGATTTCCGGGCGTACTCTCTACTATGGCAGCCGCCCCTCCGAAAGCATCAATAGCATCCAGGTCAAAAACGCCGCATGTTAAAAATGCCTTTTTGCCGGTTACCAGGAGAATACTGAAATTTGACCACCTAACCTGCACTCCTTCAACCAGGCCATTCTTCGTCTGATATGATTTTGTATAAATATCCATGTTTCTTCTCCTTCAAATACTCGGCACTTACAATATTTCTTCCAGAATTTCCGCAGCGTCTCTGACTAACTTTGGGCACAACGTATCAATAAGGCCTTTTTCCTTTACCGCTTTTTTGCCTTCAGCAGTGCCGATGTTGTAACCAAGTAATTCCTTGCATACAATTGAAGCGTTTTTTGACTTGAATCTTTCCACGAATTTATTTATCAAGCAATAGAGCTTTTCCTTCTCTTCCTTGCTCACTGCATGCCTGAGTCCTATGACCATAAAAGCACCTGTAACCGCGCCGCATGTTTCTCCCATACGGGCCATTCCGCCACCGAATGGTGCAGAAATTTTCAGCGCAGTTGCTTTATCTATTCCCAATTCCTCTCCATATGTCGAAAGTATGGCCTGCGAGCAACTAAAGCCCTCCTTAAAACAGGAAACTGCTCTCTCCACACGTTGAGCCGCTTTGTCTTTATCTAAATTTGAATTCATATACTCCTCCTACCATTAAACAGTGAAACTAGCAGCCAAGCAAGTGTTAAAACAAAAAGAATTGCATATGACACTACGTTTGCCACAAAAACACTTTTCTTTAGTAAGCCTGTATCAAGGCTCTTTTGCATTCTGCGAGCAATTATTGCTTCAACAAAATATGAGGCAAAAAAGAATGGGATTAATAAAACCAGGCTGGCCGCAGGTATCATCCAATACAAATCAGATTCATAGGGGATTAGCCAGGGAGCTTGCCAGGTAACTGCTAAGAACTTTTTTAATGGGGTTTGCAGGCCGTACGCAGCTCCTCCGCCAGTAAACATTTGAAGCAAAACAAGCAGCACCCAAGTGAACGGGATGCCAATGATCGTCGAAATACCATTCATGAACGCCGATGTCTTAAGCGCAGCCTTAAAATCAATACGCATAATCTTTAGCAAGACGAATGTTTCCAAAAAAATAACGGGGATTAATCCGATTATAAGCATCGGAAGCGTTATGAATATCATCGGAGCACCCATGTCAGCATATGCGGGAGAAACAAAACAAAATAGCAAAAGGAATACCCGCGCAATTTGATGTAGTTTCTTCATTATACCCCTCCTCTGCAAAACCAGCGGCTGGTTATTGCCTCTAGCCTTTCCGGTCAAACCGCGTTAAGAAAATCAAGCACAATATTCACAAATAACCGTGGATCCTCAAAATGAAT
>Ga0209099_1000928_pt1 | contig 32421 bp, 30 predicted proteins | sample AD_JPNHW2_MetaG_FD_184430 | JGI IMG/M metagenome (GOLD analysis project Ga0209099, IMG submission 184430) | Active sludge microbial communities of municipal wastewater-treating anaerobic digesters from Japan - AD_JPNHW2_MetaG (SPAdes) (version 2) | ecosystem: Engineered > Bioreactor > Anaerobic... | reverse complement strand
GGATTTGCAAGGATAATCTTTCCGTCGTTATCAGTCTGGAAATAGGCATCCTGCAGGTTCTCTAAAATATGACGATACTTCTCCTCGCTTTCCCGGAGTGCTTTCTCGGCATTTTTCCGTTCGGTGATGTTGCTTGCGATGCCTTCGTACCCGGTTACCGTTCCGTTCTTATCGCGCAGGGGAACTGATTTCGAGCTGTTCCACCGCCAGGAACCGTCAGCGTGCCGGACCCGGTATTCGATATACGGCTGCGGGCACCCCTCGTTGATGGTCTTCTTTAAGAATTGCATGCACCGGGGAATATCGTCCGGGTGGACAAATTGCGTAAACGATCTCCCGATCACGTCTGATACCGGGTGCCCGAGAAGCGAGGTCCAGCTGGGGGAGACGTAGCGGAATACCCCATCAGGACTGAGGGTATAGATGATATCGTGGCTGTTTTCGATGAGGAGACGGTACTTCTCCTCGCTCTCACGGAGCTCCTCTTCGGTCCTCTTCCGTTCGGTGAGATCGACATGGGTGCCGATCATCCGGAGCGCCCTTCCGGAAGCATCGCGGCTGACCGCTTTCCCACGCCCCAGGATCCATTTCCATGAGCCGTCGGCTGCCCTGATCCGGTACTCGATCTCGAAGGTCTCGCACCGGTTCTCGATGCAGTCCCGGTTTTTCGCAAGGACATAGTCCCGGTCGTCCAGGTGGATGAATCCCTCCCACGTGTTGCCGGTTGAGGGGAATGCTCCGGGAGGATACCCGAGCATCCGGTAGTACCCGGGACTGAAATAACCCTGGTCGGTTGCGATATCCCAGTCCCAGATGCCGTCAGTACTTGCATCCATCGCGAGGCGGAACCTCTCCTCGCTCTCTTTCAGTGCATCCTCCGCCAGCTTGTGCTCGTGAATATCTGTGATGAAGTTGAGGGTCGCAGGACGCCCATTCCAGACGATGGCGACAACGTATAGCCCGACCCACCGGGTCGCCCCGTCTTTCTGCAGGAGACGGTAGCTATAGCGGGTCGGAATGTCCTCCCCGGCAATCCGCCGCCGGAACCGTTCATGGATCAGGGCGCTGTCGTCCGGGTGGACGAACTTCATGATCGGCTGGCCAAGGAGTTCTCCTTCCGTATAGCCGGTGAGCGCAGATGTCGCAGGGTTCACCATCCGGAGGAGAAAGTCCTGGACGATGTAGATCCCTTCGCCCGCGGACTCGATCAGGTTGCGGTAGTCCCGTTCGCTCTTCTTGAGAGCGAGATCCGCCTGTTTCCGCTGGATGGCATGCCGGAGTTTGTGCGTGAGTTCTGCGAACTGGGCTTCCGGGTCGCCGCCTTTCTGAAGGTAAAAGTCCGCGCCGTTGTTGATCGCGTCGATGACGACGTCCTCCCTGCCCCTGCCGGTGAAGAGGATGAAGGGGATATCCCCATAGGTTGCCCGGACCTGTTTTAAGAACGCGATGCCGTCCATCCCCGGCATCTGGTAGTCGGCAACGATGGCATCGAAGGATCCCGAGCCGAGGATCCGAAGCGCCTCAACTGCCGATTCGGTTGTACCGACAGAAAAATCATTCGAGACTTCGAGGAAGATCTTCCCGATCTCGAGCAGGCCGGGTTCGTCATCGACGTAGAGAACTGAGAATTTTTCGGATTCCGGCACAGTATCAGAATAATTTTTCTGGCAGTGAAAATATTAAAGATTGTTTATATGTTTTGCAATACGCCGGATTCCCGGCAGCGATTAACAAAAAACCATATCCCTTTTTGGGGGGATAATCGTACCGCGCCATCGCAGAAGTAGTGTCCTGCACGGAGACAAACCCTCTTTTACCAGTCGTTCACTTTCACATTGCCCGCAGCAGAGAACTAATAGTCTTGGGATGCGACTCTTAGCCACACCTGATGAACTCTATCACCATCCGCGGCGCACGCCAGCACAACCTGAAAAATATCAACGTTGAGATCCCCCGGGACAAGCTCGTTGTCATCACCGGCGTTTCCGGGTCCGGCAAGTCCACGCTTGCCTTCGACACGCTCTATGCCGAAGGCCAGCGCCGGTACGTCGAGTCCCTGTCGGCGTACGCACGCCAGTTCCTCGGCCTCATGCACAAGCCGGACGTTGACGCAATCGACGGGCTCTCGCCCGCGATCTCGATCGAGCAGAAGACGACCTCGAAGAACCCCCGGTCCACGGTCGGAACGACGACCGAGATCTATGACTACCTCCGGCTCCTCTTTGCCCGGATCGGGACGCCGTACTGCCCGGAGCACAATCTTCCCATTGCGGCCCAGTCCCCGGACCGGATCGCGGACCGGATCGCAAGCTCCCACCCGGGCATGGTGACGATACTCTCCCCGGTTGTCCGGCAGAAGAAAGGCACGTACCAGCAGCTCGTAAAAGACCTGAACAAGGAAGGGTACGCAAGGGTCCGGGTGAACAAGGAGATCCTCCGGACCGATGAGGAGATCAAGCTCGAACGGTACAAGAAACAGGACATCGAGATCGTGATCGACCGGCTGGAGACGACGGATCGGTCCCGGCTCACCGAGGCGGTCGAGAATTCCCTGAAGAAATCCGAGGGGCTCGTGCTCGTGCTCGACGAACACGGGAACGAGGAGACGTACTCCTCGCTGATGGCCTGCCCGGTCTGCGGGCTCGTCTTCGAGGAGCTCCAGCCGAGGATGTTCTCGTTCAACAGCCCGTTCGGTGCCTGCGAGGAGTGCCACGGCCTTGGCGTGAAGATGGAGTTCGACCCCGATCTCATCATCCCCGACACAAACCGGTGCATCGCGGACGGCGCAATCGCCCCGTACCGGAACCCGATGGACGGGTTCCGGGGCCAGTATCTCGCGACAGTTGCCCGGCATTTCGGGTTTGACGCGCTCACCCCAATCAGGGATCTGACGGAGGATCAGTACAACGGACTTATGTACGGCTCCTCCGACCGGATGAAGTTCTCGATGAGCACGCGGAACGGGGACGCCCACTGGTCGCACACCGGCGAGTGGGAAGGGCTCCTCCCCCAGACCGCCCGGCTCTATGCCCAGACCCAGTCGGAATGGCGCAAGCGCGATCTGGAGAGCTACATGCGGGTCTCCCCCTGCCCAACCTGCGGGGGAAAGCGGCTCAAGGACAAGGTGCTCGCGGTCCGGATCAACGGGAAGTCCATTGTCGATGTAACCGACATGCCGATAGGTGAGTGCTCGAAGTTCTTTGCAACCCTCCCGCTCTCGGAGAAGGACCAGGAGATCGCCCGGCAGGTGATCAAGGAGATCCGGGCACGGCTCGACTTCCTCGAAAAGGTCGGGCTTACGTACCTCACGCTCTCCCGTGCATCCGGGACACTCTCCGGCGGCGAGGCGCAGCGGATCCGGCTTGCAACCCAGATCGGCTCGAACCTGATGGGCGTCCTGTACGTGCTGGACGAGCCGTCAATCGGGCTCCACCAGCGGGACAACCGGAAGCTGATCGGGACGCTTGTTACGCTCCGGGACATCGGCAACACCCTGATCGTGGTCGAGCACGACGAGGAGATGATCCGGCACGCCGACCATGTCATCGACATGGGGCCCGGCGCCGGCCTGCATGGCGGCGAGGTGGTGGCAGAGGGAACCCCGAAACAGATCGAGAAATCGAAGCGATCGCTCACCGGCCAGTACCTCTCAGGTAAAAAATCCATCCCGGTGCCGGACGAACGGCGAAAACCGGAGAAGTACCTGACGGTAAAAGGCTGCCGGGAGAACAATTTGAAGAACATCGACGTAAAGTTCCCGCTCGGGCTCTTGACCGTCGTCACCGGCGTCTCCGGGTCCGGCAAGTCCACGCTCGTGTACGACACCCTGTACCGGGGCATGATGCGGGAGCTGCACGAGTCCCGGGAACCGGCCGGCGCCCACGATGCAATCGAGTACGGGTCGCTGATCGACAAGGTGATCGTGATCGACCAGAGCCCGATCGGGCGGACGCCCCGCTCGAACCCGGCGACCTACACCAAGGTCTTCGACGACATCCGGAAGATCTTCGCGGAGACAAAGGAGGCAAAACTCCGGGGCTACACGCCCGGCCGGTTCTCGTTCAACCTGCGGGGCGGGCGGTGCGAGGCGTGCCAGGGCGACGGGCTGATCCGGATCGAGATGAATTTCTTACCTGACGTGTATATCGACTGCGAGGAGTGCAAGGGGAAGCGGTACAACCGCGAGACGCTCGAAGTGAAGTACAAGGGAAAATCGATCGCCGACGTGCTGGACATGAGCGTAGAGGAAGCCCTCGCCCTCTTTGCCAACATCCCGTCAATCCGGGGAAAACTCGAGATGCTCTCCCGGGTCGGGCTCGGTTACATCCGGCTCGGGCAGAGCGCGACCACGCTCTCCGGCGGCGAGGCGCAGCGGATCAAGCTGACCCGCGAACTTGCCCGGCGTGCGACGGGAAAGACGCTCTACCTCCTTGACGAACCGACAACCGGCCTCCATTTCGACGATGTGAAAAAACTCATCCGGGTCCTTGACGACCTTGTCGCAAAAGGGAACACCGTTGTCGTGATCGAGCACAACCTCGATGTCGTAAAATCGGCAGACCATATCATCGATATCGGGCCCGACGGCGGGGATGCAGGCGGCGAGATCGTTGCAACGGGAACTCCCGAAGAGGTTGCGGCAATAAAGAAAAGTTACACCGGCCGGTTCCTACAGCCCCTGCTGCACCGGGCCTGATCCCCGCTGCATGCCAGCGGCAACAGGCGGAGCAGTAAAAACCGGGTCAATCTTCCCGGCTTTCACGTATTTTGCCTGCGCCTCGTCGGACCGCCCCAGGCCGGCCAGGCAGTTGCCCATCTCGAAGATCGCACGTGCATAGGACGGGGCGAGAAGGACAGCCTGCCGGAAATACGCGAGCGCGGCAGCAAGGTTTCCCTTTTCTTCCATCTCCATCCCTTTCCGGTAGAGGTACTGGGCTTCGATGGAGATTCCCTTCATGTACTTCCATTCCATAGATTTCCCCCCGGTCAGGGTGCTGTTCTGCCCTGATCGGTCATCCCTTATCCTGTAAAAATAAAAAAATTTGCAGCGCAGTGATGTATGCAGTAGCAGGATCAGGTTCCTGTTCAGGTATTGCATGGCAATAGCCCGGTTCGGGAACATGAAAATTGCGGAACAGAACGTACCTTGCGAAAGTACATTTGCGGAACTTTCCGGATCAGCAACAACAGACACAACAATGGCAAAACACAGCGATTGGCAACCACAATGGGAAACGGTGCCGGAAGGGATGTCCGGTCATTTTTCAGGCCTGTTGTTACCATCACATTCATCATGCCCGGCACCCTTTATATGTCAACGGAGATGTTGGCATTAGAGATACGAATACCACCAATGCGAACGGAACTCCCACCGGAACAACCGGGCCGGGAGAATTCAATCCGGACGGCACACCGGTAATCCGCGTCCGGCTGCCGAAGAAGAAGAACCGGGAGCAGTTCGGCTGCGCCCAGCTGATGATGGGGGCAAACCATATCAAGGTCCGCTGTGCCGACGGCGTTGAACGGATGGGCAGGATCAAGGGCAAGATCAAGAAGCGGGCATGGATCCGGGAAGGCGATATCCTAATCATCGTCCCGTGGAGTTTCCAGGATGAGAAGTGCGACATCCTCCATCGGTACCTTCCCCCGCAGGTTGACTGGCTCCGGAAGAATAATTACCTGTAACTTTTTTGTTCGTTTATCGTTCCTGCATTCATACCGCGTCACAGTCCGTTCACGATGTCCACGGGTATTTTTCCGGTCGGTTGCGCCCGTATCCGCTTCCACGGATCCCGACGGGCGTCAGACGCCACATAATCCCTGACACGCCATCCCCGATACACCCTCCCCGATACAGATGTTCTTATACCCTGATGATCCATTATAATTACAGTTTTTCAATAAGACTGTTTGAGAAATATTATGTACGGATCAGGTAATTTTGGTGGCAACCGCGGCCCGAGAAACTTCGGCGGTCCCCGTGAAATGACGAAAGTCGTCTGTTCAGACTGTGGAAAAGAATGCGAAGTCCCGTTCAAACCTACCGAGGGAAGACCGGTGTACTGTCAGGACTGCCTTCCGAAGCACCGGAAGCCCCGGTTCTGAATTTTTTTTCATCCAATTCGCTTTTCAGTTTATTTCTTGAACGTTTCTTTCCCGCAGGATATTTGCGCGTTCCCTGCTCTGCCATTTTGTGTACATGGGTACATTTTCTACCCGTGAATAGTCCGCCCCGCACTTCCCGCAGCCGCCAGAGCGTATCCCCGGCAGGAATCCGCTGGTTATTCTATCGTGGATTACGATCGCCGTTCCATCGCCGTTTCCGGCTGGTGTCGCTCACGATGAAACGATGACATTCCGGGATTGCGACGCGAAACAGCGGATTTTTTTGGAAACGTTCGCTGCGCCGCCGCCCGCCCTGTGCCACCCGGCACCGGATCCCCGGTGTGTTCTTTAAAAAAGCGACGGGATTTATTGGATTGTTCCGGCAAGACCCCGGTCAAGGGCGACACGCCCGTTGCTCGTGATCCGGAGCCGGATCCCGTCCGTGGACTTTCCCCCGTCGAGGAGGCGTCTGTCCAGGAGGTGGCGGATACCGGAGCGGATGATGCTCTCGGAATGGCTCTCGATCAGCCGGACAACGACCTGGGATATCGTGCAGTTGGGGGTTTTTACAACTTCCTGCAGGATCTGGATCTGGACCGGGTCGGATACCTCCAGCCTGGTCTGGGTTACTGGTTTCATGATAATCCCTGATACTGTTCCACCGGGTGCACCGGGCGTTCCGGCGATACCCGCGGACGATATTTTAAATTTCCTTTTTCTTTCAACGGTACGAAAAACAGACCATGGCATAACGGACGGGTGCCACGGGTCTTATCTGAAACGTTCATTTTGTTTTCCGGAATAAATCGCCCGTATTTTATTTGACGTAGAACATCTTAATCGTTTGCGGTCGTTTAAGTCTTTGCAGGACAACCGCGCAGCGCAATTATTCCGAAAAACTCCGTCAGCCGGGTGTCGTTTTTTAATAAATTCCCGGAACAATCCCCCCTGCCCGCTAAAGCGCAGCAGAACCGGAAATGCCCTGCATGCCCCGGGTCCTGGATCCCCACCGGCGGCCACCGCACGGCTTATACCGGTGCATCATATAATGATACCTCATGACCCATACTGATGCAATGGAGTCTTCCTCTTTCGAACAGTTTCAGTTATCCCCACGGATGCTGCGGGGCATCAGGGACATGGGCTACGAGGAGCCAACGCCCATCCAGCTCGCCGCGATCCCCGCGATCCTTGCCGGCAGGGACATCACCGGCCAGGCCCAGACCGGGACCGGCAAGACGGCGGCGTTTGCCATCCCGGCAATTGAACGGCTTGACAAGAAGAACCGGCATACCCAGGTTCTCATCCTCTCGCCGACCCGCGAGCTCGCCATCCAGACAGCGGAAGAGGTCGCACGGCTCGCACGGTATTTCACCGGTGTTTCCGTGCTCCCGGTCTACGGCGGCCAGCCGATCGAGCGGCAGCTGCGCTCCCTCTCCTCCGGCGTCATGATCGTTGTCGGGACACCGGGCCGGCTGCTCGACCACATGCGCCGCGGCACGCTCAACCTCTCCTCCGTATCCTTTGTCGTGCTCGACGAGGCGGACCAGATGCTGGACATGGGATTTCTCCCGGATATCGGGACAATCCTTGCAAAGACCCCGGAGAACCGGCAGACCGTGCTCTTCTCTGCAACGATGCCGGGTCCGATCCTCGCCATTTCGAAGCGGTTCCAGAAGGACCCCGAATTCATCGAGATCTCCCGGAAAGACCTGACCGTCCCGCAGGTCGAGCAGCTCTACCTCGAAGTGCACTCGCGGGACAAGCTGGATGTCCTCTGCCGGGTGCTGGACCGGTACGACCCGAAACTCACGCTCATCTTCTGCAACACCAAGCGCCGGGTCGATCAGGTGACAAAGCGCCTGCGTGCCCGGGGGATCCGTGCGGAAGGGCTCCACGGCGATCTCAAGCAGAGCCGGCGCGACCGGGTGATGACCGGGTTCCGGAACGGGACGGTCGATCTGCTGGTCGCATCCGATGTCGCCGCCCGCGGGATCGACGTGCAGAACGTCGACCTCGTGATCAATTACGACGTCCCGCAGGATGTAGAATATTACGTCCACCGGATCGGGCGGACGGCAAGGGCCGGTAAGACCGGGCGGTCGATTACCTTCACCGGCCCGGACGAGATCTACCGGCTCCGGGCGATCCAGCGGTTCGCGCCGGTCCGGCCGGCCGGGGATCTCAGCGCGGCGCTCGCGGCTCCTTCCGCACCCGTTTCAGCCACCCCCGCTACCGCAACTGCCCGCGTACCGGTTCCAGCCCCCGAAGGCGAACTGTACGGGGGCGGGGAGGAACCGTCATCCGGGCTTATCGGCCGGATCAAGCAGGCGATCGATGGCGGCGGCCTTGAACGGGAGGAAGCGCTCGTCGAGCGGATCATGGCGGACGATTATACGTCTTCCGAGATTGCATCCGCGCTTGTCCGGCTCATCCAGTTCGGGAGTGGTGACGCATCCGGCGGGGAATCCGGTCACCGTCCGCAGAAGAACCGGGGATACCGGCCGGCACGGAAGGGGAAGTACCGGCGATAAATCCGGGAACTTTTTTTTATTTGCTGTTTTTGAAAAGTTTCGTTCCGGCAAACGTGTCATGAGAAATTTTTACTCTGTTGAAACGGACATGAACCGATCCGGTTCGCACCGGAATAATGAAAATGTGACAAGACAAACCAAGAAAAAATCGAAATATACGATAGTCCCCGCCCAGTGCGCCGCCTTGTCGGGGCGCACGGCGGGCAGGTCGGTTAATGGGAACCTTTGGTTCTTCCGGTAATCCCCCTCTTCTTGATTAAAATTTCCCATAGATTCCTTTCCACGGCCATGCTCCACGGGGCGAGCCCCGATGAGGCGGCGAGCGCCCGTGGCCTCATCGCAACGCAATTTAAAATTTCTGTTAGCTTTTCTACGGAGCCAAAATTTTTTCAGAAATTTTCTGAAAAACACCCGGACAGCCCGCAGTACCCCCGACAAGGATCTGTCGTTGCTTCAGTAGCCCCTGATCCGAGAAGCCATCAGATCGGTATCGCACCGGGCAGGATCCCACTTCAGATCAAAATCCCAACGGAAAAAATCTTGAAAAAGAATCGTTATCCCTGGGATATTTTATCCCAGCTCAAACGTCGTAATCCCGAATATTTCATCAAATGGCAATACAACCGGTTCCTTTGTCGAATACAGCCGGGCGGTAAAGAAGACCGGTCTCACCCCGCGATCCCTGACAAGTGCCGTGGCTGCCGGATTGATGACAGGTATGTCGAGGAAGAACGGCTCGCTTGGGATCCCGGCGAGAAGCCCGTCCAGGATTTTCTCCGCAGTTGCCCGGTCCTGCGCGAAGAGCGGCCCGATCTTGTGCCCGGTCCCGCAGGCCCTCCGCACGCCATACCCGGTCAGGTTCCCGGATTTGTCCCGTTGTGCAAGGCCGTAGTGCCCGGGCCGGCTGATCCAGCACCGGAGAAAGTTTTCGCGCGATGCGGGGAAATGTGCGGCATCGTACGCGACCAGATCGCTGAACCTGACATCTGATACCGGTGTTAAACCGGCCGGCATAGTTCCGCCGCCCGTGCCCTCGTATCGTGCGTTCTGGTAGTGGAGGAAGAGCCCGCCGTCCTTCTCGTACTTCTCCACCATGCCGATCACCCCGTCGCCGCCGACAACCCGGGAGCCGGCATGGGCCATCGCGTTCCGGTACAGCTGCATGCCGATCCCCTGCTCCCGGAACTCCGGGGCGACAACGAAGAGGCCGGCGAACGAGAAGTCCGCATTGTAGTTGACAACCGAGACCGTGCCGACAATACGACCGCCCGATTCCGCGCAGAAGAATCCTTCCGGGTCTGCGGCCCGGAAGCACTCCGCGTCCGCGAGCCCCGGGTTCCAGCCCTCGGCTGCGGCAAAATCGATGGCGGTCTGCACTTCCCCGCGGGTCATGGTACGGAATTCCACTTCGGTCACGATACCTCACTTGTTCCGGTATTGGTCCGTGAAGGCAGATACAGGTGACGGATTGGATCCGAAACGTTCCTGTGCCCGCCGGAACTCGCAGGAATACCCGGTTTCCTTCCCGTACAGCGGACGGACAGGAAGGTGCGGCGGACTGGGACAGTCACCGGTACCCGGCGCAAAGGGTACGTGTTCCGGGAGTGCGGGGCAACGGTCTTTCGGGTTAGTCGGGATCTTCTCTCTAAAACCGCAGGATCTCAAAAAATGAACGGTGAGATGCGGATCAGTCCGGATCCTCCATACGGCACCCGTGAATGCACCATAACTCTTCCGGGGGATTGGGATCTTCAGGTTTTTTGCGGGTAAAACGGACGGCCCCGCACACCCTGCATCGCATCTCACCGGTCTCCCTGTTCACAAGTTCCATGACCTCTTCTGGCATCTGTCCGGCCTCATCAGGGAGTTCTTCCCCGGATTCAAGTAGTTTTCCATCAGCCGGTATCCTCCGTCGTTGTATCGACAGGCACCTTTTGCCTCCACCGGTACTACCGTTGGGAATCCGTCAGGCCGGAATTGAGCTGCATGCCGGTTACCCGATCCCCATCGCTTATGTGGCCGGAGTCCGGAATATACCTGTACATACCAGAAATTCCATTGCGAAAAGTCCGCCCATGCCCGATTACACGTCGCTTCCTCACACGCCCGGCTGCTACCTCTATTCCGATAGCGACGGGACGATCCTGTACGTGGGGAAGGCAAAGGATCTCAGAAAACGGGTCGCGAGCTACTTCACAAAGACCGATCACGATGCCAAGACTTCGCGCCTGATCGAGCGGATCGCCTCCATCGATTTCATGGTCACGACGACCGAGGCGGAGGCGCTCCTCCTCGAAAACAACCTGATCAAACGGCACATGCCGAAGTACAACATCGACTTAAAAGACGCGAAGCGGTACGCGTTCATCGAGATGACGAAGGAAGAGTTCCCCCGGATCGGGATTGCGCGGAGGACAACGGACGGTGCGCAGTACTTCGGGCCGTTCGTCTCCGCTGCGGAGCGCGACGCGGTGCTCAAGGTGGTGAAACGGATCTTCTGCCTCCGGTCGTGCCGGAAACTCCCGAAACGCGCCTGCCTCCGGTACCACCTGAAGAGCTGCAGCGCCCCCTGCATCGGTGCAATCAGCGCGGAGGAGTACCAGCGCAACGCGGAGCATGCCGCGACGTTTCTCAAAGGAAAGGGAACGGAACTTGCCGGGGCGCTCAGAGCCGAGATGGAGGAGCGGTCCGCACAGCAGGAGTTCGAGCGGGCGCTTGCGCTTCGCAACCAGATCCGGGCCATCGAGCGGCTCTCCGAGCGCCAGCAGGTCGAGAAGGTGCGCAAGGCTGACGAGGACGTGATCGCGTACCGGAAGGCGGAGGGCACGGTGTATCTCATGGTCTTCTCGTTCGAGAAGGGCCGGCTTGTGCAGAAGCAGGAGTTCTCGTTCGAGGCGGGGGAGGACTTCCTCGAAGAGTTCCTCGTGCAGTTCTACGCGGACCGGGTCCCGCCGTCCGGCATCATCCTCCCGGAACTTGCCGGGGAGGCAATCGAAGCGTACTTCGCGGAACGCCGGGGGAGATCGGTTGCGGTCACGGTCCCGAAAGCCGGCGATAAAAGGAAACTTATCGATCTCGTGCTCGCAAATATCGACCATGTCTTCCTCTCCGGCGACCTGAAGACCGGCGATCTTATGGATTCCCTCTCCCTCCCGCACCTTCCCGCCGTCATCGAGTGCTTCGATATCTCCCACCTCTCGGGAACCTCAATGGTCGGATCGATGGTGCAGTTCCGCAGCGGGAAGCCGGACAAGAAGAATTACCGCCGGTTCCGGATCCGGACGGTGGAGGGGATCGATGACTTCGCCGCGATCGGCGAGGTGGTGAAGCGCCGGTATACCCGGCTTAAGGACGAGAACGCAACATTCCCGGACCTCATCGTGATCGATGGCGGCAGGGGGCAGCTCTCGTCAGCGCTGGATGTCCTTTCGGGACTTGACATTGCCATCCCGGCAATCGCGCTCGCGAAGCGCGAAGAGGAGGTCTACCTGAAAGACGAAATCCTCCCGCTACGGCTCGATCAAAAAGGACTCGCCCTCCGGTACCTGCAGGAGATCCGTAACGAGGCACACCGGTTTGCGATCACGTACCACAAGCTGCTCCGGAGCAGGAAGGCTGCGCCGGGCAAATCCCGGAAACGGGCACAAAAAAGAACGCGTGCCGGTTCTCCGGGATCGTGAACCTCTCGTACCAGGTGCCGGTTCCTGGTCCGGCCTCCCCTTCCCTGCGGAGGGGAACGTTGCCGTGCGTTCCAGGGAAAAAAAGAAACCTATAAGTCCTTTTTTTGAAAAACAGGCGTACATGCATGCTGATCAGGAGCGCCAGTTATCCCCGGTGCTCATCCTTGCTATCATCTCGTTCGCTGTTTTCATGGCCTCCCTCGATTCCTCGATCGTCAACATCTCGCTGCCCTCGATTGCCACCTTCTTCGATGTCGACATCTCCATCATCTCGTGGGTCGTCCTCTCCTACGCTCTCATGCTCGCGGGTCTCCTGCTGGTCTTTGGCAAGCTCGGCGACGTGCACGGGTTCCGCCGGATCTTCATCATCGGTTTTGCGCTGTTCACGGCCGGCTCGCTCCTGTGCGGGCTCTCGGGTTCGATCAACCAGCTGATCGCGTTCCGCGCCCTGCAGGGAATCGGGGCTTCGGCGCTTGACGCGATCGCCCCGGCGATGCTCGTCATGTACCTTCCCGCGGAGAAGCGGGGGTGGGCGCTCGGCATCCTCGCAACGGTCGTCTCGTTCGGGATCGCGGCGGGCCCGATCCTCGGGGGATTCATCACCGAGTACTTAAGCTGGCACTGGATCTTCTTCATCAACGTGCCGGTCGGGATCCTTGCAATCCTGCTCGCGTACCGGTATTTCCCGGCCGATTCCGCCGTGCAGCGGCAGGGGTCTTTCGACACCACCGGCTCCGCGCTCGTCCTCCTTGCGCTCGTAACCCTCCTCTTCGCGCTCAACCAGGGCCTTGACTTCGGCTGGACATCCCCGATGATCCTCGGGAGTTTTGCGCTCTCCGTCATCCTCTTTGCGCTCTTTGTCATCCACGAGCGCCGGTGCAGCGCCCCCCTCTTCGACCCGGCGCTCTTTGCCTCGCGCAACTACCTTGCCGGCAACATCGCCGGGACCCTCCTCATGTTCGCTTACGCCGGCACGGAGTTCCTGCTCCCGTTCTACTTCGAACTCGTGCAGGGATGGTCCACCGAGGTCGCCGGCCTTCTGCTTGCCGTCCCGGCAATCGCGCTGATGGTTGCCGGCCCGGTTGCCGGGACGCTCTCGGACCGGATCGGGAGCCGGATGCTCACGACGGGCGCAGCGCTCTTTGCCGGGTTCACGCTCTACCTCTTCTCGCTTTTTGGCCCGGCAACAAGCCCGGCCTTCATCATCGCCACGCTCGTCCTTTTCGGGATCGCGATCGGGATCTTCTTCCCGCCCAACATGAGCCTCATCCTCGGGTCGGGCGGGAGCGAAGGGGGCGGGGTTGCATCCGGCGTGATGATGACGCTCCGGAACACCGGCGCGGTCTTCGGCGTCGCGCTCTTCGGGACGATTGTCGTTCAGGTGGTCTCCGGTCTGATGATACGGAGCCAGGTCATCGATGCGTCGCCGGCGATACTCTCGGCCGGGTTCCCGGCGGCATTTGCCGGGGGGATTGTTCTCTGTCTCCTTGCAGCAGTCGTCTCGTACGCGACAAGCACCGGGCCATCCGGTTCCTGACCGGGGACCGGCAGTTCTCGGATTGTGGCTTTGTAGAAAACATTAAAAAAATCTATGACGTTCTCGGGGGCCAAAGCCCCCGCCACTGCGGCGCCCCCGCTTGCGATATCTGCGGGAATCCGTGTCAACCTGTTCTCTATGGTGATGGAATCTCATGTATTACCTAATAAGATGCTCCAGTTACTGGGAGATCGTCCGTTTCTCATCAACCGACCTGCCCGCCGTGCGCCCCGAGAGGTATCAGGTATCGCGGTCGATACCTGATTTGAGAAGGTCAAAGACCTTCGAGCGGCGCACTGGGCGGGGACTATCGTAATTTTATAATTTATAGGAGTAATTGGGGATTTCAACAGATCAGATTTTTTTTAAAAAACGCCATTGTTCCTGCACGGCATCCCGCCACGAATATATATCCACCCGTGCACAATCATCCTGTAAGGTTTTTGTATGGCAGACGAAACAACCGCTCAATCTGCAATCATGGTGTACAGCGAAGGACTCTTCCCCTGGTGGGTGCTCCTTCTCTGGGGATTCTTAACGCTCCTTCTCGGCTTCATGTTCCTTGCAACGCCGGGGATCACGACCGAGGTCATGATAACCTTCATGGGAGCGTTCTGGCTTGTCGGCGGGATCTTCTCGCTCGGGAGCCTCGCTGTCGACAAAACGGACATGGGCTGGAAGATCTTCCTTGCGGTCATTAACATCATCGCCGGTGCAATCATCCTCGTCCAACCGTTCTTTGCGACCGTGTTCATCCTCTTCTTCTCGGTCGTCTTTGTCGGGTTCATGGCCTGCTTCATCGGGGTCTCGCACCTCTTCTCCGCATTCCGGCAGAAGGATCTCGGCAACGGTGTCCTTGGGCTCCTCAGCCTGATCGTCGGTGTCCTGCTCCTTGTCCACCCGGTGCTCGCCGCCGGCCTGCTCCCGTTCCTTGCCGGAGTCTTTTTCATCATTGCAGGATTCTCCGCGCTTGCAACGGCGTTCATGGCGCGGAAAGCCACGACTCCTGCACCAGCGTAATCTCCCATCATTCCTGTTTTTTTAAATAACACAGTGTTGACTGTGAAAATTAAAAAAAAATGATCTTGTCAAAATCACATAGCAGCACTTTAGCACCGGTGGTTTGATGCTCTTTTCTAAAATATTACTTACTACTGAAATTGTGGACGGCGTATACCTCTCTGGCATTAAAGGCACGGTATTGTGAAAAAAATGATTGAGGAAACCATCAATCCAATCTTCGGACAGATCAAAAGAAGAAACATTATGGGAGTATCCCCTACGTTTCTCAAATCATTTTTATTCACTCTGCATACGGGATAATTACCACGGAACTTGTCGCTTCATCAACAGGTCACTTTCATTCATTGCTTCATGATTTTCTGAAACACAAACATTGATTCATCATTTTTTGGATCTTTTACTCTGATAATATGAAAACCACACTTATTTACATAGAAAGTGACATTTTTCTTCAAAAACGTTGGTGTTTCTGTAGTCCAGGACTTTGTCTGGGGATATCTATTTTCAATTTCCAACCATGCTTGATAACCGATCCCTTTGTCAAAGTAGGTTGGATCCACAAATAATAGAGTCAAAATATTATTATTATCCTCATTAATAATGAGAACCGCACCTCCCACCATCTTCTCATCCTGATAGAAAAGCAGGGGGGTTTCTTCCGGTCTTTCAAGTATGCCATCGATAGAAGGAAGATCGCTGTCATGATTATTCGCGTCACTATTCTTCAGAAGATCCTCCATTGTAGTGGCAAAAGATATCTCCATCATTTTTTTCGCTGCTTCAAAATTTTCAGCATTCATCGAGACTACTGATATTTCACTCATCGCAATGCACCAATATTCTAAAATATTTTTTTTATGCTGCAATCTAGACAAACAAGACCAGATAATTGGACATCAAATCATCAAGATTTTCAAATAAATAATTCTCTTATATGTATCCCCATTCCCTTATTTTATACAATTCGGATTAAAATGCTTTTAACCGGTTTCCTATCATTTGTTTTAAAAATTTTTCCGCCGCGAACTGCCGGAATCGTGCACGATCATTTCCGGGCGGTGGCATTCCTTATGTCTGGCGTCCAGTTCAGTCCTGCACGGGGGGAGCAGTACCCGGATCTTTGCAGGAATCTTCCGGGGTAAAAAGGTGGCTTACGCCAAGCACGGTGTTGATCGCCCGCAGGTCGCCGTTGCACTGGAAGATGATGAGGACGATGAGCGTGAGGGGGACGGAGAAGAACATCCCGGCGATCCCGAGCAGCCAGCCCCAGAAGATCACCGAGAGGATCACAAGGAGCGCCGGGATATCGAACCGGCGCGAGGCAAGGTACGAGAAGACCGGGTTCTCGACAATAAGGTTGAGGGCGCAGACGAGCGCAATCACGGCAATTACGCCCCAGATCCCGAACTGGATGTAGGCAAAGAGGATGGCGGGGATGGCGGCGACGAGAAGACCGATGTAGGGGATGTAGCCGAGCGCAAAGGTGAGCAGCCCCCACGCGGGAGCACCGTGGACTCCCATGATCCAGAGAGAGGACGAGAAAAGGATCCCATGTACGGCGTTCGTCTCGGTCCGGACGATCATGAAGTCGATGATGTACCGGCTCATACGGGAGATCTCGCGGAACGGTACAAGATCCCCGCCCGTGAACTGCGAGAGCCGGGCCGGGATCTTCGGGGCTTCAAGGAGCATAAAAAACGTCGTCACGCCGATGATGAAGACAACGATGACGGCTTCCCCGGCCGTGAGGATGGAGGAGACGACAACCTGGATGATCTCGCCAAGGTCGATTGCAGAGACAAACATCTCCTTTGCCGCTCCCATGTTTGTCCCGAACATCGAAAGGGTCTCGGCAAGCCTCGCATCGAGCTGCGCCTGGTAGAGCGGGAGGTCCGTATTCACCATCGCAAACGACCATGCGGAGAGGAAGACGAGAGCAAGGAGGCAGGCAATCGCGGCGAGCGTGAGGATGGAGACGGCGGCGGTATCGGACCATCCCCGTTTCGTAAGGTACGCCATCGCGGGCAGCAGCATGAGGGTCAGGATGAGCGAGACGAGGATGATGCTCACGATCCCCGCCATCATCCGGATGCCGAGGATGATGACGATGAAGAGCGCTGCATAGATGACCACCGGTGCGATCCGTGTGTCCCGTTCCCCGTCCATTACCCGGATCAAGGAGATTGGACGATAGATACTTTCGCTTTTGTTCTGTTGGGAAAAGCAACCGATATCTTGATGCCTGTTACCGGCGGAAAGATGTTCCGTGCTTTTACGATGCAGGTACGGTTCGGCGCATCCGGTACAGGCCCGGCGGGATTTTCTTTGGTGATTGCATGAGCCCGGACCGCGACGATCTCTTCCGGCAGGAGTCGGACCGGATCCGTTCGTTCTTCATCCGGCCGTTCTTCCTCTCGCTCACGATCGGGATCCCGTTCTGCACGTACAAGTTCCTGTTCGGGGTGGCGGCGATCCGTGCCGGGGGTGACGGTTCTGTCCTCGCGGTATCCGGCTGGCTCGTGGTCGGGTGGGCCCTTGCCGATCTCCTCATGAACGCCGGGCGGGCACTCGCCGATCTCATAGGCCGTGAGGCGCCGTTCGAGTACTGCACGCTTGCGCAGGCCGGGCGGATCGTCCGGATGCCGATGGTCTTCCTTGCGCTCGACACGCTGCTCTCGTTTGCCATCATCTGCTTCATGCTCTGGTCCGGCTGGATTGCGCTTCTTAATCCGGCTGAGTCGTACCTCTGGGCCGGGGCAACCACGCTGAACTTAATAAGCCTCTCGGTGGTCTCGCTGTATAACGAGATCGCAAAGGCGGGAAGAGAACAGCAACGGTGACTTGAGAAACCGGGACTGCGGGGATCTGATGGTGCGGGGCCTGCCTGCTGGATTCCCTGTTTTTTTTAAATTGATCAGAATTGTTGCCGGGTCAGGTTCGTGCCGTGCCGGCGTTCCTGCCAGACCGGAACTGTTTCAGAGTCTTGTGCTCCCGGAGGATCATGACCGTCGCTGCCGCAATCGCGATGACCGGGTAGCAGACGATCCCGTCCGCGAGCTCGCAGGTCGTGCGGCTGCCGGGAAAGATGCTCCGGCCGGTGTTGGTTGTCGCATGGATGAGGATGGATGCAATCCGAAACGGGACCAAAGAGGGCATACACGAGCACAAAAAAAGGAGGGGCGACCGTTGGTCCACGGCGTGAGGGTTCATGGATTATATCAGCTGATGCAATACTTTCGTTTCATCTGGTGTGTCCGGTGTCCGGTCGAAGCCGTTTGTCGGGAAAATTCCTTTCCCGGACACGGGGTCGTATGATCCTGCCGGACGATTAATGCACGGATCGTTACAGAATTCCCTGCGCCTCGGTTCATGCCGGGCCAGTGAATGCATTTTTCCAGCCCGTTGGGGGAAATCCTTTTTTATGACGGTATTCCTGCTATCTTTCCAGGATAATGCAACCGGATATTTATCAGCTGGTCAATTCAAAACGGGAAGAAATAATCCGTCTTGCAGGGAAATACGGCGCTTCCCGCATACGGATCTTCGGATCAGTCGCCCGTCATACCGCAGATGAAAAAAGCGATATCGATTTTCTTGTCGAGCCTGAGCCGGGAAGGACGCTTTTTGATCCTGGCGGGTTTGCGTACGATCCTGAAAACTTCCCGGAAAGACCGGCAGATGTCTGTACCCTGCCCCTGCTGCGCGAAGCAGTCCGTGAAAGAGTGGTCGCGGAAGCGATTCCCTTATGAGAGACGACCGGTTGCGTTTTCCTGGTAGGGAAAAAGCCATCCGGAATATCGGGAAATATTCATCATACGGGAAACAGGCATTCGGGCAGGATGAACTTGTCCGGGTATTTCTCTCATCGATACAATGCTTTAAGGGAACTATCAGAAATCCAGTTCTTCCGGAATGATCATCCGGATGAAATTATCCGTTGAGACAAGGGTCCGGAACATCTCCGTCAATGTCATCCTCACGAGCAACAGGTATGGAAGTTGAAAGATCGGGGAAGGGCGTGCCGGAAATCTGGTGATCCGGTCCCGGGGAAAATACGCCCGTATCGGGCTCCGATTGCCTTGTTTTCCGGACCGGCCGGCCAGGTTTTGTAAAAATGCAGCCGGGTTTCAGGAATTTTTCGGGATTTTCACGCCGGAGCGGCCCGGCCAGGTATATTCACGTTTGGAGCGCGAAAAACCGGGAAAACGGGCAGTCATACCATCGGCCGGATCCCGGGAACATCACGCTGTAAAAAATGTCTCATATCCGCGTTCTGTTTAAAGATGTCCGCCGGGGGATGCTCCTGTATGTCCCGGAAGGCCGCCCGTTAATCCAATTTTCGCCCCGTCTCCGTCGGAGCGGGTCAATAACCGGCAGGTACCGGGCAGGTGCCCGGCAGATCCTCCGTCGGAGCCGGGGATCCGGTTTTCCCCGGGATACCCCCCAGTATCCCAAGGGGCCGGCAGGAACCGGCCTGAACCCGGAACCCCGGAGTTCCGCATGTTGTTATGGAAATGCTGATCCCCGAAGGTTGCATCCCTCCGACGGAGGAACCCCGGTTGGAGCAGCAGTGTTCCCGGTTTTTTGTCCGGACAGAGGCAGTAATTCGCGAAAAAGCGGGAATACGCCGGCCTTTTCACCGGTTTTTCCGACGTGAAAACGGAGGACACAAATAGCGCTGTTACAGGAGGCGATCGGGTGCACGGACAGGCTGCCGGACGCTGAAAATGGAAAGAACGCGGCTATTGGCCAAAAACCGTACTTTTCTGCCGTCGGACACCGACGTGAAATTGTGCCGGATACGCCCAAAGGTGGCCACCCCCTCTTTCGTCCGCAGGTGGGGGGTGCCACCCTCAGCAGGGCCGACCCCTCACGGGAGGGTCGAATGGGTACACGATCATGCAGGTAGGGGGTACCTGATCGCACAATGGGTGGGGGTACCCACCCGGTTTCCAGCGGAAACGCCGGCAATTCCGGAAGGCTCCCCGTCGGAGCCTGTGATGGATAATTGTGGGTGACCCCCGCAAGGGTCCTGAGGAAGGGGGGGCCGGTCATCGTACGGAGGACCCCCCTGAGGGGGTCGGATGGGTACACGATCGTGCAGGTGGGGGGTGCCTGATCGCACAACGAGTGGGGGTACCCACCCGCTCTTCGCCGGAGCGTTGCCCGGAACCGGCCGGATCTTTTGCACTCTGCGGGGGGTAAATGGTCCGGTGGGTGGGGGTGGGTCGTGGGCGTGATGATGTGGGGGTGGGGAGGGCCGGTTGCGATCGATCGGGTGGGGGTGGCATTCGGATTTTTTCAATCAAAAGATCGGGTACGTAATTGAAACCGGAAAATTTGGACCGGTTCTTACAGGATGCGTAAGCAGGAAACAGCGGAACGGGTTGCCTGGATAATTGCGACCCTCACAGAAAATCCGTTCCCCCGCGGGGTAAAAAAATTCCCGATAAAAAGTCTTCTTACAAGGTACCGGATTTTTTATGGGCCTGTTCGATTGTCAGGACTTCGGTGACATAGACGGTTTTGTCTTCTATCCGGTAGAATGCCGTGAAACTCCGGCCGATATGAAGACGGTACACTTTTTCCTCCGATCTTCCTTTCGGCGCTTTAACAAGTTCTTTATCCCCGTCTTTACCGGGATAAGGATCGTCTTTGAGCCCGGCAAGCCGCATGCGGACAATCCGCCGGCTCTTCTCATCAAGGTCAGTGAGAAATTCAGCGGATCTCCGCTGTACCGTAATCCCGTACCCTACGCTTAAATCTCCGAAAGCGGGACGAAATCGTTTTCTTCCATGGGCCGGTGAGTCTCATCGTACAGCCGGCGCCGGTTCTCTTCCTGCACCAGCTCCCGGATCACATCATCAAAGGTCTGGCCGGGCTTGCGCAACCCGTGGACGGCTTCCCATGTGCTTGGGCAGACCGGAATCCGTTTTGTCGCACACTCCTGAGCTGGCATGGATATGTTGTAAGCATTGTAACTGATTACCCTTTTTACAATCCTGCACGGATTTCCCTTTCATAAAATACAAAGGCCGCGGAAATGTGGGGGAGATGATTGCCCCGGGCACTTTCGCGATGCGGGATATCGGAAAAAATCTGAGCAACCAATCCAGCATTTTCCGGCTCTCGATCCGTTTGCTTGATCATCCATGACTTCCCACAGTTTTCCTGAGGCAGCATCGTTTGTTGAAAGAGCCAGTTTCGGTTCAGGAGATTATCGAAATCCATCACGACATCATCCGGGACTTCGGGGGCACGACCGGCATGCGGGATGAGGCAACGCTGGACTATATTCTTTATCAGGTTAACCGGAGCAACCGTCTCCTGCGAAAAGCCGCGATCCTCCTGCACGGTATTGCGACCGGCCATCCGTTCATCGACGGCAACAAGAGGACAGCTTTTGTTGCCGCTGACAACATGATCCGGGGTGAAGATCTTGAGATCAATGCGTCTGACGAGGAGGTTGTATCATTCATGCTGGAAGTCGCAGAATACCGGCATACAAGGGAATCGGTTGAGGCGTGGATAAAAGAGAGAACGGGATTATAGCCTGCTGAGCTGCTCAAGAGCCCCGCGGTATTTGCGTTTTGTCGCCTCAAGGTTCTTCTTCTGCGTGGGGGTCAGTGCGTCTTTTTTGGCCGGGCGCTCTTCTTGTTTTTTGGCCGGGCTGGTCATGGTACTCAGTCATTGTTGCGGCGAGATGAAAACTCTTGCCGTTATAGAGCAGGAACCGGTGACCATAACGTAGCCTTGGATATGCAGGTGCGGTTTTTCGCTGAATGGAAAGCAACGAAACCAGCTGCCCTCTGTATTGTCCACGTTGTATCCGCTGCGACACGTTAATGGCGTGGGATACGTTGTCCGATCAAAATTTTCCGGATGATTTTTCCATCCATTTATCCCGGGAGATTCCGATCTACCACATAATTCATGTGATGAGATCCACGCAGATTTCGGCATGGTGAGGATTTAGGATCGTCAGAACAAGCGATCCGTTGATCATGCAGGGATGCCTGCCCCCGTGGACCAGCCCCTCACAGGGAGATATTCTTACGAATTCTTCCCGCTCTCAAATTTTGCCCAGTTCAATTCTTCGGAAATCTGTATAGCCCAAGCCGGTGGACAAACTCCGGCCAGGACACCGGGGTTATCTTATGCTTTGACACCCGCATCCAGCCCGGTCATTTTTTCAATCGCACAGTTGTCGATGGGCGGGATGGGGAGACCCCGGCGCAGCCGCACGATGATCCAGCCGTCGATCACTTCGATGAGGTTCCTCCGGCATTCTTCCAGCGTTTTTCCCGTCGCCCAGACACCGGGTAGTTCGGGCACTTCGCCATACCAGGGCTCCTCGTCCCTGATTCCATCATAGCGTGCATGGGCGAGTGCTTTTTCAATGTACTGGAGAATCATAGTGTTCCCTGCGGTTAGTTGTCTGGTTTTGCTATACCCAATCGGTTATGTACCTGTCCTCAAATACATTCTGGTAAACGACCGGGGCACTGTCGCAGAGTACATTTTCTTTGTACGGGATATGTGATGATAAATCGCTGGTTTCCATTTCTTCGGTATGGAATTTACCGGATAACCCGTTGGAACAGGAAAATCACGGAGCGCTTATTCACCCGACGGTTGTATAAGGCGGATAATCCCATCTACTCCGTCAAAATCAGAATCAAATGAATATATGCGGGATATGCCCAGATCTTTCATGCACGCAACCGTGAGCGCATCGACAAGAGACAACCGGGAATATTTTTCAAAGTATGCTTTCCCGGCTGCGAACCGGGTATCGGTTATCCGTATAAGGTTGATATTCTCTGCCGCTTCCAGTGCAAGAAGAGTTTCAACCGCCGCGGCGTGACCTGCTTTCTGGTGAAGGAAGTTGAGTACTTCTGCAAGAATGAAATCCGAGACATAGGCCTGTCCGGATCCGGCATCGATGTCGTTGATTATGGGAGCGGCCTGTCCGTGCCACTGATCGTTCCGGTAGAATGCGCCGATCAGGACCACGGAGTCGACAAACGCATCCATTTACTGTATTCCGGTGAGGTTATGCGATAGTACGGAGTCCGTTGCTTCTCCGCTGAATTTTCCCACAAGCGAGGCCCGTTTCCCTTTTTTCTTTTTGATCACCACTGCGACCAGGCGGTCGCCTTCGTAGGTCCAGCGTATCCGGTCGCCTTCCCGGATGCGGAGGCTCTCTTTTATTTTTTGCGGGATATCGAGATGGTCGCTGTTCCTGACCACGGTCTCCAGCGTTTCCGTCATACGTACCAGTTGTCATTCATCCCGGATTATTTAAACAGGGGGGCTCCTCTGCCCGGGGGTAATCCGGATCCGGGGGTCGGATTTTGAGTGCGGACTCTGGCACAGGGAAATGAAAAGAAGGGCGGTATTGGGGGTGTGGACCCGGGATATTTGTACTGTCCGGTTTACTTTCGCGGTGCGGGGAGGTATGTTTATGGTAGGAGAGGATAAAGGGTTGATCGTTGAATAATACTACAGAGATAATTGAGAGAATTAAATGGGGATTGTGATACAATTGGGCGAAGCATCTATTGAAGTTCATTTTCCAAAGCTCAATCATTTCTGGATGGATGCCGGGTTACTTGGCCTTTACCGGATTGCACAAAAAGAACAATCCAAAGAATCAGATGTAGAAATTATCCTTGATGACTCCGGTGTTTCTTTTAAAGGTTCGGAAAAAAATATCCAGTCCTTTTTGCAAAAAACGTATGATCGATTGCTCAAGGAATATTACAATACTTCTTCACAAAATCAGAAAGAAAAAAAAGCTGGTTTCTATTTGGATACAAGTACCGGTCAATTTATCAGATTCCCTAAAGTTAAACCGATGGGAATTGCAGGGCTCGTGAAACTTTCCGGGAAGAGTTATAAAAATAAAGGCGTTGCAAAATTTAAAAAATCCGCCCCCTCGCAAATGAAACAACAGTATCCACAACTTGAAGAAAAATATTCTCAACTTCAGGATCGTTTTGAAAAGTTCTTAAATGATACAAAATTAAAAACGGGTTCTTCTTTACTTCTTAATGGGGAAAATATAGTTCATCCAAAAATTTACCTTGAAAAAATATCCGGAAAAACCAAAGGACGATGTTTTATTTGCGGACATGAGTCCACGTCAATTAACAATATTAGTGGGACAGTTTTTCCATTTATTACCGGACCCGACGGAATCCTTTCATTCAATACTCGTGGAAGTACCCCGGAAAAGGTATGCTGGAAATGTGATTTTATCGGGAAATTTGTTCCGGTAACTGGATTCTATAGTGTAAATAATAACACAACCCACATTTATTTCCCATATTCTGCGAGTCTGGGAAAAATGAATGATGTTCTTCAAAATTTACAAGCATCAAATATTTTTTATGAGGATCCCAAGTTATTAAAAAATTTCAGGGGGACTCTTAAAGGATTTTTCCCAAAGCCATATGAACAATTTTTTGATTTTCTTTATTCACTATATCGTATCGTAATGACCAAGAGAAAATCATCCGAAGAAAAGGATACCAATTTCGAACTTGATTATGAAAAATTATATGACCTCACCTTGGATAAAACACCGTTAGAATTTTTTGTTGTTATCACGCAATCGCTTGGCCAAACTCAGATGGGAAAAATGATCTGGGCTTTTCAGGATTCGGTATATATTTTCAGACTATTTGAATGCCTTGAAAAAAAAGGGATCAACATGAATGGGGTAATGTATCTTTTGTGGGATCCTGATCAAAAAAATGAAAATCAAACAATAATGCGGAATCGCATCTGTGAAAAAATTCTCAAAAAGCAGAACATCATTGCACTAGTTGAACAACAAGCATTCAGGATTCACAAATCTGAACCGAGAAATAGTGAGCGAAAAAATGTTCATTTATTGTATAATTTTGTGATGGAATACGAAAAAATCATCCGAGTCGGAGGGAATGGGATGGATCAAGCTACAATCGACGTTGCAGTTAGTGTAGGAAAATCTGTTGGAATGAGCCTAATCGCCTATGAAAAGGAAAAAAATCGAAAAGGGAAAGGAAAAGGAGATCTTTTCCGTTTGAGAAAAACCCGAAAACCAGAGGACTTTCTGAATGAGATTAATCGAATTCAGATGAGATATGGAGCGTTGATCAATTCAGATCTTTATAACAAAGGACAGAATATGCAAGAAAAATTTCCAGAATTCAAACAATTCTGCATGATTGCGGCATTAAATACCTATAATGCCGGAATTCAAACAACACAAAACGTGAATAGTGTTCACGAACAGGGGAATGTATCATGAAATCGGAAGCAAAGGCATTAACAATTACGTATGTGACGCCTGTCTCTTTTGCGTCTCTAAATGGATCTGATAAGGAATCGGATAATGTTTCGAGTATTAAAAAAATTTCCGTGGGAACTGATCAGTATCCCTATGTGTCGGGACAGGCTATTCGAAGGGCACTACGGAACCAACTTAAAGTCCTTGACTGGAAACTCTCTGAAGGTGTAAAGGCGACCATTGAAAAGGGTGCAGCGACTACTGAACAGGAACCCGAAAAATACATTGATGACGATCTCTTTGGATTTATGGGAACGGAAGTTGGAAAAGCGGCAAAAACCAGAACATCCGTTGTCCGTGTTTCACCACTTGTCGCACTGAATCCGTATCAAGGAGATCTTGATTTTGGAACGAATTACATGGGTAAAGCATCAGAAGGCAATCCAAATATTTTTGAAACTGAGATCCATGCGGGATTATATCGCGGAACCATTCTTATCGAGCTTGATCGGGTAGGTTGCGGTGATGGTTTCACAGAAAAATCAAGCCTCGATAACAAAGAAAAATCAAAACGAGTGAAGGGGCTTCTACTGGCGATAAAGAATTTGTGGTCATCAGGACGCCAAAGTAGAACTCTATCGGATATTTCACCAAAATTTGTTATTGGTGCAATGTTGAAAACAAAAAATCCGATCTTCCTCGAAAGTGTCCAAATTGAAGGGAAAAAACTGAATTGTGCAATGCTAAAAGAAACTCTTACTGATTATCAGAATGAAATTGTCATCTCCATTGCGGGGATGCGGCAGGGATTTTTTGAAACGGATTGTAAAAATGTGAAATCCATTGGAGATGCATTTGATCAGATGGCAGCATGGATAGATGAATATTACAAATGAAAATGAGTGGACACAATGTTCTCTTTTTCTGTGCAAGCTGTAGCAATTACCGCTTCGTTCAGAGTACCGGAGACCCATACTTTTCACCAGACACTTCCGCTTCCTCCGAGAACGACAATTGTGGGCATGATTGGAGCTGCACTCGGGAAAAAATTGGCTGATGCACATGCATTTGTAGATCGATGTGGAATTCAAGTTAGTGTATGTGGGACGCATAAAGGGATAATGAAGGATCTCCTGGAATTTAGAAAATTAACAAATTCAGAGTATTCAGCAGACGAAATCCAACATCGAAACCACTACAGTGTCCTCATTCGTGAATATCTCTTTGATAATCAATTTACATTTTTCTTTGCATCAGAACAGAAAGATTCGCTCAATATAACACATGATGCGTTCCTTTCCCCGTATTACGCTCTGACTGCAGGGAATAGCGACGATCTCCTTAAAATCTGTACCGTTTCCGAGTTACGAGAGATTCACCCGGAGAAGATTTATCGGTTTGAAAATACTGTCATCCCGGGTGATGTTTCCCGATCCTACAAACACGATATAGATTTCAGAAAAGTTCCAATCAATCAGACACTCTATACTCCGCAGGTTTATCTTCTGCCGACGAAATTTGAGTTCAAAGGAGAGGAACGCCGGGTCATCGAACGGAAACCTTTCACGTTCATCAGCACACCGGTCACACTATCAACCCCACTTGACGGGTATTGCATGGATGGCAAAGCGGTTGTCCTTCAATGACCCCCACTATTTTTTGGGCCAAACCTGATCAGATCTATGAAGAGCATATCAGGGCTGCATATGCTGCGTGGAAATCCACCGTTTCTGCAAAACGGAATCTGATCCAACGACTCGGAAAATTATATGGTTTCAGTGAAGAGCGGTTTTTAAAAAGTTCCCTTCTTACGGTAGTTCTTCATGATATTGGTAAGAATACCGAGCCTTTCCAGCAGATGATGCGGGCAAAAAAAGAAGGGAAACGTTTTGATTACCGGGAAAACTACCGGCACGAACTGGAATCATATTGTTTTGTTTTTCGGGGCGCGATGGCATTGGCCACTCAAGAAAGTGGACCGCTTATCGGAAAATTGCCTCTTGAAGCACTTGCAGTACTTGGACATCATAAAAGGATTGATCCGTCTCTGGATTCATTTCATCGGGAAAGTTTGAGCGCAAAACCCCAAATCTGCGAAGAGGGAATGAATCTCGCGCTTACCCTTGCTGGACAGATCTTCCAGAGCGAAGGCTACCAGTTTCCAGAAATCCCTGTTCATGAGTATGACTCCTATAAAGAAGTGAGCAAACTCATCGGTTACGAGGGAATTTTCACAAAAATTTATGAACGTGAACCGGATCGCGAAGCCATTCGGGCGACCTATTCTCTGTTAAAAGCAATTCTGCACTACTCCGATTGGCTGGGTTCTTCAGGAAAAGAATTACCCTACTCGGTGAAACTTGATGCCGATCAATTGTTCAAGGAGATCGAACAGCGGTGTGCCGCAAAGCAGATTGCCTTCACCCAGTTACGGCCGTTCCAGCAGCAGTGCGCCGATACGAAAGGGAATGTTATCGCGGTTGCTCCTACGGGAAGCGGAAAGACCGAGGCTGCACTTTTCTGGGCACTGAATAATATCCGCGAGATGCAGGATGCAAAACTCATCTATCTTCTGCCGACAATGGTAACTGCCAATAGCATTTTCCTGAGACTGGAAGATTATTTCGGCAAAGGAAATGTAGGATTGTCGCATTCAACGGCTACGTTCCTGCGCGAGAATGAAGAAGAAACGCCCAGGGAACGAACAGTCCTCTTTGACAAATCCTTCATCAAGCCGGCAACTGTTGCGACGGTTGATCAATTATTAACGGCCGGATTTAATACTGGCAAATGGACCCTCATCGAAGCGAATGCTGCAAACAGTGTTGTGATCATCGATGAGATTCACTCATACGATCCCTGGACGCTCGGGCTCATCATTGAATCCCTGAAGCATTTCTCAAAACTGGGAACCCGTTTCATGCTGATGAGTGCCACATTGCCCCGCTACCTGATTGAATTATTCACCCGCTCACTTCCCGGTGTAACAGTAATCCAGGATGAAACATTACTCTCTTCCTGCCGGAATCAGTATCAGACCTTTGACAAACCCATTGAGGACGCTATCGCGGAAATTGAAAAGGAAGTTGTGCGAGGTAAAAAAACCCTTGTAGTCGTAAACAATGTGGCAAAATGTCAGGATCTGTACAAAAAACTCGGACATCTTCACCCGCTTTGTTACCACTCAAAATTTACGTTCGACCACCGGAGAACCAAAGAGGAGCATATTGATGATGCTAAACTGTTGATAGCGACGCAGGTTGTTGAGGTCTCTCTGGATATCGATTTCGATGTCATGTTTACTGAGTGCGCCCCCCCTGACGCTCTTATCCAGCGGGCCGGCCGGGTCAACAGGAGACGGGTTAAACCCGACAGTCGGATACTTATTTTCCTGCCATCAAAAACTTCAGAAAAAATATATGATCCCGATTCAACCGGGTTGCTGACGCGCTCATTTGAAAAATTTAAAACATCCCGCCCGGATCTAACCGAATCAGATCTGATCTCTATTGTCGAAGAAGTTTACATGGGGAGGGATATCGAGCAATCTGAAATTTTTGTCGATGCATGCAGGCAATACGCGGAGATTCAGGATACCCTTATGGAAATCTTTGATAATCCGAATAAATATGAGGATAAGATCAAGACCCGCAAGGAAGAGTATCTTCAGATTCCGGTTATTCCTATACAATTCAGAAATCTGATTGAGTCTATGGATATTCCCCCGTCGGAACGTCGGTTGTACGAAGTTAAAATGCCCTACTGGTATGTACGGACCCACAAGGAAATGCATGACGAGATCATGTTCTGCAAAATGAATTACAATTCTGACATTGGTGCATCCTTTTCCGATGACAGTGAATTATCGAGTCTGATCCTATGATCCTCCACACCTTCACCCTGACCCTCGGCTCCACCCGGCCTATTCACGGCACGGCTCCTGAACTCCGCGGCTTCTTCGCAACGAAGTTTAACGAATACGCAGAACTCCACCAGCACAACGCGGACACGTTCATCTACCGGTACCCGGTCGTCCAGTACAAGATGATCGGCAATGTCCCGACCGTGATCGGCATCAACGAGGGCGCGGAAGTCCTCAAGCAGATCTATGACGAGTATACCGAAATCCGGCTGGGTACCGGGATCTACCAGATCGTCGAACGTGGCATTGCAATAAGAGACGAAGAATTCGGGATCTCGGAAAAGATCCACTCGTACGAGTTCGCGACTCCCTGGCTCGCGCTGAACCAGGAGAACTACCGGAAGTTCTACACGCTGAAAGGAAAGATCGAGCGCGATGAATTCATCCGGAAGATCCTGATCGGGAACCTCATCTCGATGTCCAAATCGCTGAACTACGATGTGCCTGAACAGATCAAATGCGATGCAAAAGTCCGGTTCAGGAAAGACCGGCTCAAAGATGTCAGCGTGATGGTATTCACTGGCGGATTCTATGCCAACTTCCTGATCCCCGATTACCTTGGCATCGGCAAATCGGTTTCACGCGGTTTCGGGGCGGTGAGACAGATCCGGGCAGAGCCGGAAAGGATCGATTGATGCAGCTCGTTCTCAACACGTATGGGGCATTCCTGAAGAAAGAGAAGAACTGTTTCCTTGTACGGAACGAGGAGAAGACGTTCGAGGTATCCGCCGAAAAGATCGACAGCATCATGATCACGACTTCGGCTACGATCACAACGGATGCCATCGCTTTTGCGGTTGAGAATAATATTGACATCATCTTCCTCGACCATCACGGCGATCCGTACGGCCGTGTCTGGCACTCGAAGCTCGGGAGTACAACGCTGATCCGCCGCTGCCAGCTGGAGGCCGAGGGATCGGAAGTCGGTTTTAAGTTGGCACGGGGCTGGATCGCGCAGAAGATCGGGAACCAGATTGAGTTCCTGAAAGACCTGAAAAAGAACCGGCCGGACCAGAAAGAAGATCTCGAAATCCCTGTCATGAGGCTTGAAGGTTTTCTGGAAACGCTGCTTGCAATGAAGGGATCGCTCGATTTCAAACGCGGTTCGATCATGGGCGTCGAGGGGATGGCATCGCAGGCGTACTTCGAAGCGATCAGCAGCATCATGCCCGAAAAATGGCGGTTCAAAGGACGGAGCCGGGATCCTGCCCGGGACGGATTCAACTGCCTGCTCAATTACGGGTACGGGGTCCTGTATTCGCGGGTGGAGAGGGCTTGTATCATTGCCGGGCTCGATCCCTATATGGGATTCCTGCATACCGATAACTATAACAAGCGTTCATTCGTCTTCGATCTCATCGAGATCTTCCGTACCCATGCCGATCGTACGGTTGTGAACCTCTTCATGAAAAAGCAGGTCGCAGACCATCATTTCGATCCCGTACCGGGCGGATTTTACCTGAACAAAGAAGGAAAAGCGCTCCTGATCGGGGCGCTCAACGAGATGTTCGATAAGGAGATCGAGTATCACGGCCGCAATGTCAGGACCGGGAACACCATTCAGATGGAGTGTCACCGGATCGCTAACAGCCTCATCAAAAAAGGTGGATGAATCTTGACGATGGTCTGGGTGGTCTACGATATTACGGAAACGAAGATCCGGAATAAGGTCGTCCGCATCTGCCTGAACAAAGGGCTTTACCGGGTCCAGAAGAGCGTGTTCCTTGGGAACCTGAATGCCAATGAACGCGACTCGCTTGCGCTGCAATGCGAAGCTGTCATCGATTCGAAGATCGATTCCCTCTATGTCTTCCCGATGGATGATGCCTCGTTTAAGAAGGTGAAACTGCTCGGGCAGGCATTCGATAAACAACTGGTGAGCGATGAACTGCTCACGAAATTTTTCTGATCATGGACGATAACGGAACAATCATCACGATCTCCGATGTGCTGGAATACCAGTTCTGCCCCCGGTTCATCTATTTCATGCACTGCCTTGATATCCCGCAACATCAAGAAAAAAGGTTCAAAGTATTGAAAGGCAGGGAAGTTCACGCCGAGAAACTAATCACAAACCCGGAGTATCTCCGGAAGAAACTCGGCGTCGTGAAGAAGGAGATGAATGTCTTCATTGCATCAAAGCAGAACCACATCAAGGGTATCGTGGACGAAGTTCTCTTTCTTGATGACGGCACGGCTGCACCGTTTGAATACAAATTTGCGGAATTCAAGGAGAAGATCTTTCAGACGTACAAATATCAGCTGGTCCTCCATGCACTGATGATACAGGAGAACTATCATGCTGAAGTGAACCGCGGTTTCATCTGTTTCACCCGGAGCAACCATCACATCGAGGAACTCTCTTTTTCCGAGAAGGATTTCCGGCATGGCAAGGAGATCATCAATGAGATCCTTGAGATTATTGAGAAAGGCTATTATCCGGACAGGACAAAATACAAAACCAAGTGCATCGACTGTTGTTACAGTACGATGTGCGTCTAGATTCTTATCTTTAAATAGGAATCTATAATTCTGCAGGAAGAAAATTTTACCGGAATTCCGGGTTAGTATAACGGAATTCAGGCGAAAACAGGCAAAATTGGGCGGGCTTCGAGCGAAACATCCACGAGAACAAGGATTGAAACATGGTCGGCGCCGATCCTTTCCACACCCTTCCGAGCGCTTCGAGCGAAACATCCACGAGAACAAGGATTGAAACTTGTGGAGCCGGTACCAGCGCCATCCCCGGCGGCCCTTCGAGCGAAACATCCACGAGAACAAGGATTGAAACAGGATCATCAGATCGATACTCCGATAAGTGCCACAAGACTTCGAGCGAAACATCCACGAGAACAAGGATTGAAACATAATCGGGCCAATGTTCAGAGCCGTTACCGACCTGCCTTCGAGCGAAACATCCACGAGAACAAGGATTGAAACTAAGGGGGTATAATGATTATGCGAGTCCTGGTAGCATCTTCGAGCGAAACATCCACGAGAACAAGGATTGAAACTATATTTATATCTTGCTAAACGAATGTCATTACATTCTTCGAGCGAAACATCCACGAGAACAAGGATTGAAACACGTGAGAATTTTCATCTGCTTTGTCAGCGGGTGCTTCGAGCGAAACATCCACGAGAACAAGGATTGAAACTATATAAATGTCCTTGGTGTCACAGGTTCCATGTTGCTTCGAGCGAAACATCCACGAGAACAAGGATTGAAACCGTAAGATATGACCGAAAAAATCCAATTCTTCATGTCCCTTCGAGCGAAACATCCACGAGAACAAGGATTGAAACATGATGAATTTATTGAGATGATAAATTATCGTCTG
>Ga0209099_1000926_pt1 | contig 32455 bp, 25 predicted proteins | sample AD_JPNHW2_MetaG_FD_184430 | JGI IMG/M metagenome (GOLD analysis project Ga0209099, IMG submission 184430) | Active sludge microbial communities of municipal wastewater-treating anaerobic digesters from Japan - AD_JPNHW2_MetaG (SPAdes) (version 2) | ecosystem: Engineered > Bioreactor > Anaerobic... | reverse complement strand
GCTATGGGGGTTTTCAAATTTGGAGTGCCAACTTATCTCTCTAAATTTCAAATCTTTGAAAGCTTACCTGAAGCGATGAAAGGCTCATTTTCGGGCATGAAATTGTTTGGAGCATTTTGTATCAGTGTCATGATGAATACCACTTTTGCACCGGTATTTATGACCATTCATAAGATAACTGATTCACATATAGCTAATTGCAAAGGACGACTAAATTTTTTAACTACACCTTTAAACTTTGGAGAAATTATCTCTCAATTGAACTGGAAAGTTCAATGGGGCTTTGTATTCAAAAAAACGATCCCATTTTTCTGGATTCCTGCTCATACCATCACTTTCATTTTGCCGGGTGAGTTTCAGGTTTTATTCGCTGCCTTATTAGGTATTGCATTAGGATTGATCCTTTCAATTGCTGCAATTAAAAGTAATACCGTTACTAAATAAATAGAAAAGCAACGTTTTTATAAAAAAATCGTCTTAAAACAAATTATTGATGCTAATGACTGAAGAGGAGATCATAAAAGGATGTCAGATTGGTAAGGAAAAATGCCAGAAATTGCTTTATGATCAACATTCTAAGTTGGTGATGGGAATTGCTTTAAGATTTGCTAAAAATGAAAATGACGCTCACGATATTTTCCAGGATGCTTTTCTTAAGGTGTTTTTATATATCAATAATTTTAAATTTTTAGGTTCTTTTGAAGGTTGGGTGAGGAAAATTGCGGTTACTACGGCAATATCTTGGTATAGAAAACAAGTTGCTGATCGAAAAAATGGATTAGAAGTGGAACTTGTTGAAGACTATCCGGAAGTGACCATTGATGATGAAATCGACATCTCTTTAGACGATATGTTGAACATGGTGAAAGAGTTACCGGATGGATATCGGATGGTTTTTAACCTTTTCGCTATCGACGGATACAAACATGAAGAGATTGCTGCCATGTTAAACATTTCTGAAGGCACTTCCAGATCACAATTTTTCAAAGCCAAACATGTATTACAAAAAAAAATAGTTGAAAAGTATAAAATCAATTTAATATGAAAGAGATTGGACAATTTTTTAAAGATCGGTTAGATCAGGTAACCCCTGATGTACCGGATCAACTTTGGAATAATATCCAAAAAAGTCCGGACTTGCAAAAATTTAATCGTTTATCTCGTTTAAAAAGAGGGTTGCTGTACTATGCAACACCATTTTTAGCCGTCACTGTAATCGCTTTGATTGTATGGCAAGTGGCTACTCAGAAGGCAACCGATACTACCCCAATTTTGGTTTCCAATGTTACATTAGAAGAAGTTTCAAAACAACCTGTTCCAATTTCGAGTGAAAATACAGAAATGAAGACAGTTAATTCTTCTATTTCTGAAAAGAAAACAAACGTTAAGACAGAAACGGTGAACAATTCAAAAACTAATGAATTGATAAAAACTCAAAATACAACATCTGATAACAGTTCAACAACTTCAAATCCAAATATTGCAGTTTCACAACCGGATCAAATAGCATTTAATAATAAACAAACACCTTCTCATTCTCCAACAAACAAAACTCAAACACCTCAAACAATAGATTCCAATCCAAAGAACGTATCAAATCATGTAATAGATCAAAATGAGCCTGATAAAGCCTCTAATAGCACTACAAATCCTGATGATGGGAAACAATTATATATCCCTAAAGGATTTACACCTAATAGTGACGGTATTAATGATCAATTCTTCGTTATTGCAGACTGGGAAGTGGATAATTTTGAGATTTTGATCTTTAATCGTGGTGGTGGTTTGGTTTTTAAATCATCCGATATCCATCAAGGATGGGATGGAACTGACAACAATGTAGAGGTTTCTCAAGGTGTTTATGTTTATAAAATTATTTATAAAGATCAAAATGGAGATAATAAAATTGCAAAAGGTACATTAACTCTTATAAGATAACCCTTCCGAAAAATGATTGATAGAATTTCCCCACCTGAAACATTTGATATTGAACATTTTATGCTCAATAAACCATTATTAAAAAAACTAAATAACGAAATTTTATTTTATCATTTTTTTAATTCAACTTTAGATTTAATCCATTTTCATATTCAAATTAAAGGGGGATCACTATTTGAAACTAAAAAAATGGTTTCATCAACCTATTTTAATTTATTAAAAGAGAGTCATCCTTCAATGTCTGCATCAGAGATAGATGATATCCTAGATTTTTACGGTGCAAGTTGGAATGTTTCAACTAATTTGGAATATTCCACGATTCAATGGATCATTCCCAAATCAAATACTCAAGTATTAATTCCAATATTGATAGATTTATTGATCAATCCTGTTTTCAAAATTGAAAATTTGGAACTATATAAACAACGAAAAATTAAAGATTTGGAATACAATGAGTTGAAGTATAATTATAGAGCAACTCAACTTATGTTTCATACTTTTTTCAAAGAGAATTCTCCCACAGCAACTATTCTAAAAAAGGAACACATTTTAGATCTTTCCATTTCAGATTTGCATCATTTTCACAATCAATTTATGAAAGCATCCAATATTTCCTTATTTGTCGCGGGAAATATGGATGATGAATTTGAAAATTTAATCAAATCTTCATTTGAAAAAATTGAAAAGGGAAATTCAATCCCTTTAATATCTGATCTGAAAGATCAGTTTACTCCATCTTTGGTATTGGATGAACAAAAAGAGCCCATGCAATCATCTCTAATTCTTTGTAAAAAAAGTATTTCATATTTAGAAGAAGATAGAAGATCTTTTTCTATCTTATCTACAATATTAGGTGGCTATTTCGGATCAAGGCTCATGCAAAACCTTAGAGAAAAGAATGGATTCACCTATGGTGTTCATTGCGGGTCAATGTATTTAAGTCAGAATTCAATTTTTTACATTGAAAGTGATGTTACCGCAGACAAAACGAAGGATGCAATAGAACAATGTTTTATTGAAATGGATCGTTTAAAAACTGATGAAGTACTGGATACAGAACTTAAAACAGTTCAACGATACTTACAAGGGATGCTTTTACGAGATATTGATGGTGTTGTTTCTTTTATGAAAAAATATTCATTTTGGAACCATTTTGGCTTAGATGAAAAGGAAATTGAAACGACTTTGAATGCCATAAACCAAGTTAATAATGATCTATTAATAAAAAATGCTAAAAAGCACTTGCAAAATGAGGATTTTTATACTATTATTGTAGGAAAATTATAAAACAGTAAAGAATACACGTATATATTTAAATATGAGGAAGTTAATATTATTTTTTGGACTTACTATTGCGCTATTTCTAAATAGTTTTGCACAGGTTACTCCTAAATTGAGGTGTTTATATGTAAAAGATGATAACTCAGTCTCTTTATATTTTGTTCCACCTACAGACTCCACAAACTTCATGTATTATTCTGTTTATTGGTCAAACACATTTACAGGACCTTTTACAGAATTTGCAACAGGTTTATCTACTTGTAATACAGACTGTTTTGATGGATTAGATCCAGATATTCATAATTATTATTATATAAGTGCCAATTATTCTGGTGGTATTCAACATAATTCTGATACTATGGCAGTTATGTTTTCCACATTGACTAATCCCGGTAATGGAACAGCTTTGTTAACATGGACTCCGGATCCTTACACCCCTTTGCAACCTACTTCAGATCAGTATTTTACAGTTTATAGAAAAAATCCTAATGATTTTGACTTTATGTTTGCTGGTATTATTCCTGCTACAAATCTTCATTCATTCAGAGATACAATCAATGTATGTGATGATAATGTTAAGTATAGAGTCCAAATTCAAAACGAACTTTCAGGTCCAACGAATAAGTGTAGAAATTCATCTACTGTATCACAGGCGATTTTTCAAAATACAATACCACCTTATATTCCAACACTTCAAAGTGTTTCTGTTAATGATACAACTTCAAAAATTAAATTGAGTTGGGCCGTTTCATCTTCAACTGATGTAAATTCTTATGTAATCTTCCATTCAGCAACTCCTGTTACAACATGGACTCCACTAGATACTGTTTGGGGGCGCTTAAATACAACCTGGATTGATAATATTAATATGTCGAGTTCTGTAAACAATTATCGTATCTCGGCTAGAGATAGTTGTGGATTAGCTAGTGGCATGACTGTTGATTATCAATCAAATATGATACTTTCAAAGAGTATTGATGTTTGTCATTTACAAGTAACTTTAAGTTGGACACCTTATGTTTCAATGACTTCAGGATTGGATCATTATGAAATAATGGTTTCTCAAAATGGGGGAGCTTATAATTCCATCGCTAACATTAGTTCAATGACGACTTCCTACACCTATCCGGGTTTGATTAGTGGTGTTAATTATAAAATTTATGTAAAAGCGGTAAGTAATGGAAGCCAATTTACAGCCATATCAACTATGCAATCATTTGATTTTATTGTAGTAGAAAATAATGACTATGTTTATATTGCCGGCGTGTCTGTAAAAGATAATAAAGATATACAGGTTACCATAAATACTATTGGAGATGTAAGTCCATTTGAATATTTGGAATTGTACAGAGCTGAAGATAATCCTGTAAATTTTGTCAAAATTGGAGAAATTCCTTATCAGACAGATGCAATATATAATTATACAGATTACAATCTTCAAGTTACCAAAAAAACATATTATTATAAGGCTTATTTATATAGTGAGTGTATTCCAGAACCATTAGGTTCTAATGTTTCAAATAGTATTTTATTAGTAGCAACAGTTGATGCTGCTCATAGAAATTCTTTACAATGGTTTAATTGTGATGACAATGTTCCTTTAACTCAAAATTCTAATTCGTTTATATTAAGGCAGATGGAGTCTGATGCAGATTATGTAGAAATGGTTAGTAATATTGTTTGGGCCGCATACAATACATATATGGATGATGTATCAGAATTACAAAATTATGGAGCGGATTTCAAATATAAAGTGGGTATTTATCATTCTACAAATGAATATGGAGATTGTCCAACTAGTTTATCAAATGAGGTTACACTAAGACAAAAACCAACAATATGGATTCCTAATGCATTTAGGCCTATTGGCTCACAGAATAAAGTGTTCAGACCAATCACCTCTTTTGTTTCACCTGATTCTTATAAATTTGTAATTTATAATAGACAAGGACAAATGGTATTTCAAACTAAAGATCCTGGAGAAGGGTGGGAAGGTCGATTAGCAAATGGAGATTATGCCCCTGCAGGAATATATATATATCAAATTGAATTCATAGATACATCTGATGAATTGTTTTCAACAAATGGTACAATAACATTATTTTATTAAAAAAAAGTTATTAAACGTTGTTTGTTAAGAAAAAATTTGTATATTTGCCGGCTTTTAGGAGTGAATCAAGACGAAGTTTTAAAAAACTGCCAATTACTCGTAACTACTTGATATCACGGATCATAATTAATATTGGATGGAATATGTGGGTTGATTTTTTATGATTTTGTATGTTAAAATAGTTGCAATTTTCTCCAAAAAAACTACCAATTACTCGTAACTACTTGATATCACGGATCATAATTAATATTGGATGGAATATGTGGGTTGATTTTTTATGATTTTGTATGTTAAAATAGTTGCAATTTTCTCCAAAAAAGCTACTATTTTTTGTTTTATAAAGTAACTAAATAACAATTTAATACAATTAACGAAGGGATGAAAAAGATTAAAATTACTCAAGTTAGAAGTGCGATAGACAGGCCCGAACGTCAAAAAAGATCGCTAGTAGCATTAGGGTTAAAAAAAATGCATCAAACTGTAGAACACAATCCGACACCTCAAATTTTGGGTATCGTAGAAAAAGTGAAACACTTAGTACAAGTGGAAGAAATTTAAAATAAGTATTAATAGATTTTGAAATTTACAAAAATGAATTTAAACAACTTAAAACCTGCAGAAAGAGCGACTAAAGCTTCAAAAAGAATAGGTAGAGGACAAGGATCAGGAAAAGGTGGCACTTCTACAAAAGGTCACAATGGTGCACAATCAAGATCAGGTTATAGCCGTAAAATTGGATTTGAAGGTGGTCAAATGCCTATTTATAGGATTTTACCAAAAAGAGGGTTCAAAAATATTAATAGAATTGAATATAGTGCTATTAATCTTAGTACTCTTCAATCATTAGTTGAAAAAACACAAGTTACTGATATAACAATAGATCTTCTTAGAACCCATGGACTAATTGCCAAAAAAGATTTAGTAAAAGTACTTGGTAAAGGCGAATTAACTTCTAAAATAAATGTTACTGTTCATGCAATCTCTCAAAGTGCGAAACAAGCTATTGAGAATTTAGGTGGAACTGTAACTACCTTAATGACTCCAAAAACTGTTGATCAAACAACAGAAAACGTTGAAAATTAACATCTAAAATAGAAGCACCTCATGAATAGATTTTTTAACACGATCCGAAATATATTTAAAATTGAAGATTTACGTAAACGTATTTTATATACACTTCTTATTGTTTTAGTATATCGTTTGGGATCCCATATTGTACTGCCCGGTATTAATCCCGGAGCTTTAACAGCTTTCTCTAAATCAACTCAAGAAGGTTTAATGGGTCTTCTTGATCTATTTTCAGGTGGTGCATTTTCTAATGCATCAATCTTTGCTCTTGGTGTAATGCCTTATATCTCAGCATCAATTGTAATTCAGTTGATGACATTAGCAGTTCCTTATTTTCAACGTCTTCAAAAAGAGGGTGAAAGTGGAAGAACAAAAATTAATCAAATTACCAGATATTTAACTATAGCTGTAGTTGGAGTTCAAGCTCCAGCGTATATTGCCAGAATAGTTCAAGATTTTGGTGGCGCAGTTTCTCCTGCCATGTTAGATACTCACATTTTAGGTTTTTCAGCTTTCGCATTAACTGCATTTATATTGTTAGTGTGTGGAACCCTATTTATCATGTGGTTAGGTGAAAAAATCACTGACAATGGATTAGGTAATGGTATCTCTATCATCATTATGGTGGGTATTATTGCTAGATTCCCATTCGCTCTAGAAGCTGAATTTGTTTCTAGAATTACTGAAATGAATGGAGGTCCAATCTTGTTTATTGTTGAGCTTCTCATCATGATGGTGATTATCGCTCTTTGTGTTCTATTAGTACAAGGTACTCGTCGTATTCCTGTACAATATGCTAAAAGAATTGAAGGTAACAAACAATATGGTGGCGTTCGTAATTTCTTACCACTAAAAGTGAATGCTGCTGGTGTAATGCCTATCATCTTCGCTCAAGCAATTATGTTTTTACCTCTTATGTTTATTAATAGAGTTGAACAACCAAGCAAATTCTGGACAAGTTTTATTGATTATAACGGAGTTGGATACAATGTGATCTTCTTCCTTTTAATTATTGGTTTTACTTATTTCTATACTGCAATCACTATTAACCCTCAACAAATTGCTGAGGAACTAAAAAAGAATGGTGGTTTCATTCCTGGTACTAAACCTGGAAAACAAACTGCTAACCTTATTGATGACATTATGTCAAAAATTACTCTTCCAGGATCCATTTTCTTAGGTATCGTCGCTGTATTACCCGCAATTGTTAGAATGTTTAGCGTTAACCAACAGTTTGCTCAATTCTTCGGTGGTACATCCCTATTGATTATGGTTGGAGTTGTATTAGATATCCTTCAACAAGTTGAAAGCCATTTGTTGATGAGACATTACGATGGATTAACTAAAACAGGACGTATAAAAGGGCGTAATAGTAGTGCCTACTAATAATGTTTAATAAAATTAATACATATAATACAGCTGATTTACAGCTTATAAAAGAAAGTTCTTTGCTTGTTGGTAAAACTTTAGCCGAAGTAGCCGAACGGATTCAACCGGGTGTCCCTATTGCAATTCTAGATAATATTGCAGAAGAGTTTATTCGAGATCATCAAGGGATCCCTTCATTTAAAGGTTATAATGGATATCCAGCTACATTATGCATTTCAATTAATGATGTTGTAGTACATGGAATTCCAAAAAATCAAATCTTAAATGATGGCGATTTGGTATCAGTGGATTGTGGAGCTTATAAGAATGGTTTTCATGGAGACTATGCTTATACCTTTGCAGTTGGTTCAATCTCAGAAGAAAAAAAACTTCTCATTGAAAGAACGAAACAATCCTTATACTTAGGAATTGAGCAAGCTAAAGCCGGAAATACTACCGGTGATATAGGCTTCGCAGTTCAAAAGTATGTTGAATCATTCGGGTATGGTGTAGTTAGAGATCTTTGTGGTCATGGAATCGGAAAAAAACTACACGAAAGTCCGGAAATTCCTAATTTTGGAAAACCAAAAAAAGGATATCCACTCAGAAAAGGGATGGTCTTTTGTATCGAACCGATGATCAATCTAGGATCCTATAAAGTGTATATGGAAAATGATGGTTGGACGATAAGAACCTATGACGGAAAACCATCAGCTCATTTTGAACATCAAGTTGCACTTACTGAAAACGGTACTGAAGTATTATCAACTTACGAATATATTGAAGAAGTTTTAAACAAACAAAATAAATAAACAAATAAACAATGGCAAAACAATCATCCATAGAGCAAGACGGCGTCGTTATCGAATCACTTGGTAATGCTATGTTTCGTGTTCAATTGGAAAATGGTCACGTAATCACAGCACACATTTCAGGGAAAATGAGATTAAATTATATTAAAATCTTACCTGGAGATAAAGTGCAAGTTGAAATGTCACCCTACGATTTGAGCAAAGGAAGAATCACTTTTAGACATAAATCATAATAAATTATAAAAAACAAAAACAATGAAAGTAAGAGCATCAGTTAAAAAAAGATCTGAGGACTGCATCGTAGTTAGAAGAAAAGGTGTTGTTTATGTGATAAACAAAAAGAATCCAAAATTCAAACAACGTCAAGGATAATTATTAACAAATAAAAATATAACAAGAGTATGGCAAGAATTGCAGGTATTGATTTACCCAACAATAAAAGAGGTGAAATCGGATTAACTTACATCTATGGAATTGGTAGAAGTACAGCTCAACAAATTCTAGACAAAGCAAATATTGACTACAATAAAAAAGTCAGTGACTGGAATGATGATGAGTTAGCATCACTTCGTGGATTAATCAATGAAATTAAAGTAGAAGGTGCGTTGCGTTCTGAAGTTCAAACGAACATCAAACGTTTAATGGATATCGGCTGTTACAGAGGTATTCGTCATCGTATCGGATTACCACTACGTGGACAAAGTACTAAAAACAACGCTCGTACAAGAAAAGGGCGTAAGAAAACTGTTGCAAACAAGAAGAAAGCAACTAAGTAATGTGTGTAAAAATTAAATTTTAGTCAGAAGAAGGAACATAATTATGGCAAAGAACACAAAAACAATAAAAAAGAAAGTCGTTAGAATTGATGCAATGGGCAAAGCTTTTATTTCTGCATCATTTAACAATGTTATTGTAACCCTAACTAATAGCGACGGTCAAGTAATATCTTGGTCATCTGCCGGTAAAATGGGATTCAGAGGTTCAAAGAAAAACACCCCTTATGCAGCTCAAATGGCTGCACAAGATTGTGCAAAAGTAGCTTATGATCTCGGATTGAGAAAAGTAAAAGTTTATGTAAAAGGACCAGGAAGTGGTAGAGAATCTGCTATCAGAACTATTCACGCTGCCGGTATAATGGTTGAAGAGATTACTGATGTAACTCCATTACCACATAACGGTTGTCGTCCTCCTAAACGTAGAAGAGTTTAATACATAAAGATAACTTATTTTTTAAAACCAGCAAATAAACAATATTATGGCAAGATATACAGGACCAAAAACCAGAATCGCTAGAAAGTTCAAAGAACCTATCTTTGGACCAGATAAATATCTAGATAGAAGAAATTACCCTCCCGGACAACACGGTTTAAATAGAAAACGTGCTAAAATGTCTGAGTATGGTATTCAATTACAAGAAAAACAAAAAGCAAAATATACTTACGGGTTATTAGAGCGTCAATTTAAAAAATTGTTTCTTAAAGCAGCAAGTAAAAAAGGAATTACAGGTCAAAATTTGATGAAGTTAATTGAATCACGTTTAGACAATGTTGTATTCCGTTTAGGTATTGCTCCTTCAAGAGCAGCAGCTCGTCAATTAGTAACACACAGACATATTCTTGTTAATGGAGAGATATGTAATATCCCTTCTATGTTATTAAATCCAGGTGACATTGTTGCAGTTCGTGAACGTTCTAAATCTTTAGAAGTGATTACTAATTCATTACATGGTCATTCCAATAAATATAATTGGTTAGAATGGGATTCAAATCTATTTACAGGTAAATTCATGAATTATCCTGAAAGAGAAGATATTCCTGAAAATATTAATGAACAAGCAATTGTTGAGTTATATTCTAAATAATAGGATATAAAGTAACATAAGGAAGCGTAAGCAACATACAAACAACGAATAATTAAAGAAAATAAAAAATTATGGCAATTTTAACCTTTCAAAAGCCCGATAAAGTTATCATGAACGAAGCGGACGATTTTCATGGATCATTTGAATTTCGCCCACTCCAACAAGGCTATGGCCAAACAGTTGGGAACGCACTCCGCCGTGTTCTGTTGTCATCCCTTGAAGGTTTCGCTATCACTTCTGTGAAAATCGATGGAGTTTCACAAGAATTCTCTTCCATTACAGGTGTTATGGAGGATGTTACTGATATCGTCCTCAATTTGAAACAAATCCGTTTCAAAAACAAAATAGAGAACAATAACTCCGAAAAAGCTAGAATCGTAATTGCTGGTCAGGATACTTTTACTGCCGGTGATATGAATAAATATTTGAACTTCTTCCAAGTCCTAAATCCAGAACAACTTATTTGTCGTATGGAACCTAATATCAGACTTGAAATGGAGATCACTATTGATAAAGGAAGAGGATATGTTCCTGCTGAAGAAAATAGATCTCTTCACGAAGGTATTGATATAATTTCAATAGATTCTATCCATACTCCAATCAAAAATGTGAAATATGTTGTTGAAAATTTCCGTGTAGAACAAAGAACTGACTTTGAAAAGCTTATTATGGATGTAACTACTGATGGTTCTATTCATCCTAAAGATGCTTTAAAAGAAGCTGCTAAAATTTTAATTCAACACTTTGCACTTTTCTCAGATGATAAAATTTCTCTAGATGCTCCTATTCAATCAGGAGATACTGGTGGAGATGATCTAGATGAAGCTTCTCTTGTCATTCGTCAAATCCTTAAATCAAAATTAGTTGATATGGATTTGTCTGTACGTGCATTGAACTGTTTGAAATCAGCAGAATTAGAAACATTAGGTGACTTAGTGGCAATCCATAAAAGTGACCTACTTAAATTCCGTAACTTTGGTAAAAAATCTTTATCTGAATTAGAAGATTTGGTTAAAGCTAAAAGTTTGGAATTTGGAATGAATATAGCAAAATATAAATTAGATAAGGAATAAGAAATGAGACACGCGAAAAGAATCAATCATTTAGGTAGAACAAGTTCTCACAGAGCTGCAATGCTTTCAAATATGGCTGCATCTTTGATAAAACACAAAAGAATTTCTACTACTTTAGCTAAAGCTAAAGAGTTGAAACAGTATGTAGAACCACTTGTTACTCGTAGTAAAAACGATACAACTCACTCAAGAAGAATGGTTTTCTCTTATCTTCAAGATAAATATGCCGTTACTGAATTGTTTAGAGATATCGCTCAAAAAGTAGCTGATAGACCCGGTGGATATACCCGTATTTTAAAAACCGGTTTCCGTCAAGGTGATAACGCAGAAATGTGTATTATTGAGTTAGTTGATTATAACGAAACTTACACTGTAAAAGAAGAAAAGAAAACAACAAAAACTCGTCGTAGCCGCGCTAAAACTGCTCCAAAAGCAGTTGAAGCCCCTAAAACTGAAACTACTCCTGTAGCTGAAGTTGAACCTACAACTCCTGAGGAAACTCAAGAATAGTTTTTGAAAAACAATTAAAAAAAGGGTATTCTTTTATAGAGTACCCTTTTTTTTTATTTGCATCGTTTATAAATATAAGTTTGAATCGCCATAACTTAAAAAGCGGTAATCATTTTCTAAAGCGTGTTGGTAAATTGTTTTCCAGTAATCTCCTAAATAGGATGATATTAAAAGCAATAAGGTGCTTTGTGGTTGATGAAAATTAGTGATAATACCTTGAGCAATTTTATGCTGATACCCTGGAATAATCATTAAGGAAGTTTCTCCTAATAAATGATCTAATTTATTCAAATTGAGATAGTCAAGAATCGATTGTAATGCAAACAATTTACTTACTTCATTAATTTTTAATTCTTGATCATAAACTTCCCACTGTCTTACTGAAAATGGATTTTCCAATTTTAAAAATAATTTAGCCCCCATTATAAAAATCGATTCCAAAGTTCGAACTACAGTAGTACCTACAGAGATTATTCTTTTATCATCAAAATCTAATAATTTTTGAATCATTTCTTTGGATACAATGATCTGCTCCTGATGCATAAAGTGATCATTGATAAATGTAGTTGAGACCGGTTTAAAAGTTCCTGCTCCAACATGTAAGGTAACCCAAAACGTATCGATTTCCTTTTTCTTAAGAGATTCAAAAACCTGATCTGTAAAATGAAGTCCTGCAGTTGGAGCAGCTACAGAACCATCATGCTTTGCATAAATGGTTTGATATCTGTTTTCGTCAGTTTGATCAGCCTCCCTTTTAATGTAAGGAGGTAATGGCATCTTTCCATAAGCATCTAACCACTCTGAAAAGGATACATCTTCTTCCCATGAAAAAGTAACTAAAAAGGAAGAATCATCAAAAAATTGTTTTGTCGATAAAATGGGTATTACTTTATCACCAATATTTACTAGAAAAGAAATTGGAGCTTTCCATTTTTTTGCATTTCCAATAAAACATTTCCAGGTTACCTCTCTTTTCTGTTCAAAAGATTGAGATATAATGGAAGTAGGATAGACTGGTTCTAGACAAAATATTTCAATTCGAGCGCCGGTAGTATTGTAAACAATTATTCTGGCATGAATAACTTTGGAATTATTAAAAACGAGCACATCATGATTAGATAGAAAAGAAGATAAATTCTTAAATGTTGAGTCCTGAATAGCTTTATTATTATAAACCAATAATTTGGATTCATCCCTAATTTCCTTGGGGAAAAATGCTATTTTTTCATCCGGTAGATCATAATTAAAGTCTGAAATATTTATCTTTGGGATTGCGATCATAAGGATCTGTATTAAGATATTTAAAAAAAAACACTAACAAATGATAGTGCTTTTGTGTCCTCGGGGGGGCTCGAACCCCCGACCCATTGATTAAGAGTCAATTGCTCTACCTACTGAGCTACGAAGACATGAGTGCAAAAATACAATTTTTTTCTCAAAAAAAAAAGGGGCCGAAGCCCCTTTTTTCATTTTATTTTTGAATTAACATTTTACGTGTTAATTGAGTGTTGTTTAGGTAAATAGTGTAGAAATAGATTCCGGAAGCCCAATTTGATGTATTAATTTCAATATTATTATCTCCAAATTCTGCATCTATTGAGGTATTATATAACAATTGCCCTTCAGCAGAATGGATTTTAAGATCTGCTTTACCAGGAATAGTTGTATAGAATGGAATTTTTGTTGTGTTAGAAGCTGGGTTAGGAATATTTTGACCTAAGACAATTCCATTTTGTATAGTTAAATTATCATCAATACCAACTGTAGTACAAGCAACAATAGTATTTCTGTTGTTATTAGAAAACTCATCATTGATTGTAGTCGCTTCAGCTTGGAATTGTAAATAACTAAATAGTTCAGGAACTACAATACCTTGATTGAATTGATAAACCATTGTTTCACCAGGATTAAGAATTCCGGTCCAAAGTTCATCAGGTATAGTTTGGATGATCGTGCCTATACCGGCATTGAAGTTGATGTTAAAGGTTAAAATTGGAACTCTACCCACATTTTTAAGGATTACCCTTGGTCTGATTGTATCACCTTTGATAACACAATCTTCAGTTGAAACCATAAAGTCAACAGGATATTCGAATCCCATAACAGCTAAATCGGCCTTACCATGTGTGATACTGATATCATCAATAGCTGGGTCAATTTTACCCGATCTTCCGGTTACAATAAATCTAATACGTGTATTTTCGTCAATTGGATTCATTACAAACGCACGTTTTGAATATTGATCAGCAACAATGTTAAGATTATTTCCCGTATGAGTTCTGCCAATAATTGAATCCATTCGGATATAATATTCACCAGAACCAATTTCAACATAGAATTTACATGTAGCAGTAGCAGCTCCAAAAATGTGTTCATAATAGCTCATTTCACAAGGATATCCATCTTTATAGTGTAGATCTAAACAACCGGTAGATAAAGTAGCAATAGCTGCTGTACTTGAGTTAGCAGGAGCAGATACAACGGCATATTGACCAAGATATTGAATACCTGTAGCGAATAAAGAATGGTCATAAAAAGGACCAGCCTGAGGAGCATTTGTTGTTCCTAATGAATCTACATCCCATTTAAAAGTAGTGTGTGTTGTTGATGGATACCAGAATGCTGGGAATGGATCATCAGCACCTGAGATATATTCCGTTTGAGCATCAAATGAAACACTAATAGGAAGGTTAAATTGTTCAATACTAGCAACCCGACAAGTCGAGTTTGCAATGTTGTTGATTGTAAACTGGTCAGTAGCATATTGAATATTAATAGCTACACTATAATTACCAACTGCACTTAAATTTACATTGTGAATAGTTGCAATAATAGTATCCCATTGAGTTACTGTACCTGATGTAAGTTGAATGGTATAGTTTGAATTAACAGGACCCGTGATCACTGCATTTATTGTTAATGGTGCAGAAGGCGTAAATACAAGATCTGAACTACCAAAGTTCTTAATAACTACTTTAATCTTAGCATTAGCATCTAAACAAACATTTCCAGATGGATGTAAAATGTAAGTTGAACCTGGGTCAATTGGATATGGATCAGCAATATCAACTGCATAATCTTCAATCTCACCATTTAACAAATCAGAACATGGAATATTCCCTGTTAATGCTTGTGTAGAAGTGATAACTCTTAATCTGGTTAAACCTGTTTCTGCACTGATATCAACAGCATTTGTAAATCCGGTTGTTGTGGCATTGGATTGATTTACAAGTGTAGGAGTAGGAACAGCTAATTTTGAGAATATCATTTCGTTTGCTGTGAATTCATTATCTCTGTTCATATCTAAATAAACATATTTGTATAAAACAGAACCTGAATTTGTGGTAAATGAGTTAACGATAGTTATTGGGAATGATTGACCTCTGACAACAAAACCAGGACTTACAGTTTCTGTAAAATCGGAATACATACCATTTCCTGATACAGAAACAGGGCATGAAAAGATTGGTGTACCTGGGCCATTATCAATACCAGCAAAAGTGAACTTGCTAATATGAGCTCCTGTAGTATCTCTTGCTCCAATAACAACAATAGGTGCACAAGGATCATCTTTCTTTAATTGAATTTTTATAGTATCATTACTATGGAATAAATCTTGACTATGTCTAACATAAATCATAAAAGGATGTGAAAAATAAACATCACTTAAATCAACGGGTGTTGAAAATGTAAAGTTTGTTGAAGCTCCTGGAGCAATGGCACCAGAGAAGGTTTGTTCAACAGGTGGATTATTTCCAAATTTATAACCCACAGTAAATCCATTTGCATTAGATGTTCCATGGTTAACAATTGTAGCTGATACCAATTGGTTAGCTGGATAGTTGTTATTTGGTGTAATAGGTGTTATAATATTTGTTACATCCAAATCAACAGATGGAATGGTTGGATTTAAAGTGATATTCGATTTAGGAGATTCACATGTATAATTTATAGAAAACCAAACATTTAATCTTTGAGTAGTCGTATTGGAAAATGCAACTGAACCTCCTGTATATGCACCACCTCTATAGATAACCAACCCACTTGCACTGTTGGTGTATCTGAATGTTGGAGCAGGAACAATATTTAGATCATTTAGATTAGCTTCTCCGAAACAATTATGTGATGTAAGAAGTAATATATTATTTCCGGTGTAATAGAAACCTCCCGGGATTGGTATTTTAAACCAACCTATTCTAAAATTTGGAGTACCATTATAAATTAATTTTGCGCCATTTAAGAAAAAGTTATTCCAGTCGTATGTCCCGGTTGAAACTGAATTAGAATCAGTATTTTTTAAATAAAATTGAATTGGGAATGAACCAGTTACGTTATTATTAATATAAACAGCAATAGTATCAATGTATCCAACATAACCCCCTAATTCATTCTTTTTATATAAAACGATACCTTGAGATTCTGTGTTTGTGAAGACAAATGGTAAAGCACCGGAAGTAGTACCATTACCCATTATTGAATCTTTTTCAAAACCAACTGAAATTATTTTTCCATTGTACTTATAACTAGTAGGAGCGTAGATATTTGGAGTAGTAAATGAAGTGCCTGTAGCTAGAGGAGTAACTCCGGTAGCGTCGTAAAAATTAATTTTATTTAATGGTGAACCATTGTTTAAAGCATGAGTTAAAGGAGAAATAGTGTAAGGTTGACCATAAGGTACAGTATAGGTTATATTTGCTGGTGCAACAGGATTTGCAGGAATTCTTAATTCACCACTAATAGTATCATTTAATCGATATGGGAGATATGAAGGACTAACAGCATCGGTAAATATCTCATAATTATAGATTCTATTTTGCAACGTTGAACCTAATGCAGCAGTTTTTGTAAATGGTATATTAAATGTGGGTTGAGGTGAAGAAGGTGGTAAAGGTAGTCTTTGTACAGGTGCAAAAGGCACAACGATAGTATCAACAACTGTAATGTTTGTTGTTCCTGTAAACTTGGATGTTACTTTAAAAGTTGATCCAGGTATTAAAACAGAATCAGTATTGTTATAGTTAACAACTAAGGTTGGATTCATTAACCCACAGGTAAAAGATATTGGATAAACCAATGAGTTTGTTTTTAAGTCGTGATTATTTGTAGGGACTACAACATTAATTGTAATTGGAATTCTTTTTGTAATACAGTTTGGAGCACTACCCGGAGTTTTTGCAGTCATGTAATAGAATGAAGTATCATAAAGGTTTGTAGTAGTATAGGAAAGCACCCCATTTCCACCTGATAGTGGTGATGTTGAAGTATTAGAATCATAAAAATAATATTGAGTAACTCCAGAAACACCCGGACTTACCTGGAATGTTTGAGTGAAGTTTCCGTAATAAGTTAACTGATCTGGAATGGTTACTGTTTTTGTTGATTTTATGGATCCTCTTAAAGTATCATTCAACCTAAATATAACTGTTTCATTAACTAAATCAGAAGTTGCAATAAATTGGATGGTTCTATCAGCTGTTGGTGCACTAAAGTTGTAAGTTTGTGTAAAAATAACTTCTTTCTCTTCTAGTGGTGCAAAAGAATCTGTAATTAAATGAGTAATCCAAGTATAGTTTCCTGTAGCTCCATCTCTAAAACCGGCTTTAGCCAATACTTTATTCGCTGGAATAGATTTATCTAATAGATTTTTGTATACAACTTTAATATTTTCATCATATAACGCACAATTAGTTGTTGCTTGTGGCATGGTCACAGGGTAATTAAATGCTTGTGTTTCAATATCATAAGTTGGTTTATCAGGAACATGAAGTTGAACTGGTATTTTTTCACTAGCACAAGTCATATCTGCTACATAAAATTTCATTACCCAACGATTTGTTGTTGGAGTTCCCCAAGTACCGGTGAAATTAGAATTATTACCGGATTTGGATTGAACTTTATTAGCAGAAGAAGTAATTTTAAAAGAAGGGTATGTGGCTCCTCCGGAGATTGTACCACAGTTGGTTCCACCACAATTAGACTCAGTGTATATTAAGATATTCCCTGAAGTATAATTCAATGGTTTAACAATGGGGAATTCAACCCATCCAGCAGTATTAAAGTAATTTTGGGCGTCTAAAACTATTGTAGCATCAGCAATTTCATTATCCCAATCAAATATATCGGAAGATTTTAATGTGTCTAAATCAGTTTGTTTGATGTAGATCTTTATTGGAATACCTAAAATACCATTTGCAACTGTGTTAACATTAATAGCAATCTTAGCAATAACTCCATAATTTCCAATTTCAGACTGTTTGTACAAAATACGTCCGCGAGAGAATCCTGTTGAAAAATTAAAAGGAGATGCATTGTTAGGTGTAGATACTGTTCCTACTGTTGGAGTATATAATACACCTGGAGCAACAGATACATAATAAGTTGTATCATAATAAATTAGATTTGGAGTAATATAGGGGCCAGGACCTTGATATAATGGTCCAACATATTGATTGCCTAATTTTGTAAACCATTGTACGATTCCAGGGTTAATTTGAGAAGGAAGTTGTGCTGTCAAAGTTCCTGGTGTAGAATAATTGACAATAATGGTATCTGCAACTATTGGTTCAAAAGATTTTCCTTTTGATACTATAAGGTTTTGGATTGTGTCATTAAAACGAATAATATCTGTTTGAACAGGATTAGCCCATATCTTTAAAGTATAATTACTATCAATATTAATTTGATGATTGGTAAAATCGTATGTTGCATTAAATGAAAACGATCTAATTTGGTGGCTGAATAAGGTATCATTAAGAGTTTCAGTTACTATAGGCCCATTATTTACAGTATAGTGGAAAACTGCTCCGGGAAGAATATGCTTTGGACCATTGTTTGCAATCCTTATTGTAATTGGTTCCACAACTAAATCACAATTTGAAATCGGATTTAATATGGATAAAATGGCCAATTCTTTATCAATTTTTGGGGCTAAATTTGCCCCTATCATTAACCTTCCTACAGTTTGAGCAGTATAGGTTGAATCATCATTCAAATAATAGAATGTTGCACTTCTTGTTGGAGATTCATATTGAGCAGTTAAATAATAACCAGGATCAATCATTTCAATTCCGGCATAAAACTCAGTTGATGTAGATGTTAAAGCTAAGTTATTTAAAGGTAAAATAGTCCATGTATTAACCATATCCGCAGTCATCATTATTGTGTCTGATGTAGTAATAATTTCACCTGCAGGATTAGAAATAAATGCTCTAATTCTCTTTCCAACCATTTCTAAAGAGTTTGTTGGATAAAAATTAACAGATGTAACAATTAATGTGTCAGCTACTTTGTATTTAACAGCTGCTTTAATTGGAGTACTACTTCCAAAATTAATTAAATAATTGGAACTATCTGCATAAGCAACACTTTCATTATTGGTTATTAAAATGGCATTATTCGTATTGTTGATATTGTTATCATCAGTTTGACAAGTAATCTGAATATTATTATTTCCATTATTTAATAAATGAGCGCCATTAAAAGTAGCGAAAGCTTGACTATTATAGATTAATGAAGAAATAGTATCTGTTTCAGTATATGTATTGTCTCCAGTTATATTTAGAGTAACTACAACATTATTTTGAATATTTCTTCCCTCATTTGTTATTAATGCTTGAATTTCTGGAGAAGATTGAACTTCTGTTGGCCTTAATTGTGTAGTATAAATATTCTCTACTGCACAATCATTGTTAAATATTTTTCTTACTCTAACTCTATCAATATTAATGTTATTACCAACTTTACTTCTTGCTTCAAATGAAATAAATACACATCCGTTTGATGCATAAGAAGTTAAATCGTAAGTGTATTTAACCCAGGCTGGAAGTGTATATCCCGTAATAGTTGCAAATCCACGTTTTAGAATAGTATCCGTTGTATTTGTTGGATTTGGCACCTCAGGTCTGATTGGAGTCCATGTTGTACCTCCATTTGTTGAAATTTTTACGATAATTCCTTCTTGATTATAGGCAGCAGATGAGGATCCATTATCATGAGCATACCAGATTTCAAGTATAGGGTTAACACTATTCGTTAAATCCATAACAGGCATCGTAATTCTTGATACTGTGTTAGTAGCGAAGTTCTTAGCATTAAAATGTAATCTTCCGGTACCATATACAGGAGCTATTGTTGGATTTGTACCAACTCCTTCTTGGAAGCTCCAGTTTCCAGCACCGCTTATCTGTTGAATCTTCCAATTTAATGTAGTTCCATTTGAGAAATTTTCATCATATACTGCGAAAGCAGGTGCAATTACTTCAAGCTTGAATGGTACAGTCATCGTGTCATTATTTGGTCTTTCATCACCTGCATAAGATATGATAAATGTAAAATTAATATTGACATTATAAGGTATTGCAATACTCGGATTAATCGTAATATTAGAATATTGATTAGGAGATAATGTGCCTGTATTAATTGTAAATGTATTGTTTAATGTCAAACCACCAGTTGCAATTGCTCTAATTGTAGCAGGTGTATTGGCAAAATTTACAGTTGTACATCCAAAATTAAACACCTTTAAAGTTATTGGATAGTTGCTTTGTGGACAACTTCCAATTGAAGGAGAAATAAGTCCAGTTAAAGCTAAATCTTTTGGTGGAACATAAGTTCTATAACATCCTCTATGAGTTACTTCACAAGATCTTAGGGAATCTAGAATGTCATCATATACGAGTGAATTTAGAGGGCACTCAAAACCGGAATAGTCGCTTAATTTTAATGAAGTGGATAGATCAATAAATGAGGGTGCTAAGGTAATAGTAGATGTATCTTTTCCAACACCTAATCCATATTGCCACTCACTTAATGTATTTCTTACTACAGTATAATATCCAATCGGACCATCAGAATGATAAACATTGAAATCAGAAACTAAAGTCGTAGGGTTTACAAAATAATAAATTGGGTAATTTTGATTAGTTAATGATAAACAATCATTTACTAATATATTATTTAAAAATGAAATATTAGCGCCTGAAGTATGGTAGTAACAGGCTGTTATTCCTAAATTTACAAGTGAATAAAGTCGAATTGAATTGTGTAAATAATTCATTTTAGTACACAAAGTATTATTGATACCATAAGTACTTGCTAATATTGCCTTACCTCTAATTTCATTGTTAGTTATTAATGTGCTATCACTAGAGTTGGAAACATTATTCAAATTAATACCCACATTCAAGTTAATATTTGCAAATACTTTGTTTTTTGAAATTGATAAAGTTTTGGTTGATCTTTCAATATGAATACCGGTATATCTTTGTGTACTGTTTGCAGATTGAGTTGTTTGGTTTTTGTCTACAGTTACAATATTAGTATAATTTGTAAATATACCATAATGGGTACTATTAGTAATATTGGAATCTAAAGCTAAAATGTGGTTTTGTTTAGCAGCAGTACCTAAATAATGGATACCATAAACACCTCCATTGATAATATTATTTCTAAGTTCAACAGTATCAACAGATGTACCTGTTGATGCAGCTATTCTGGAAATTCCAGAATACAGGTTAGATGTTGTGGAGGAATTTTCAACGTTAATGATACAATTGGTTACTTTAATGTTTGTATTTCCATTACCAGTGAAGAATACTCCTCTAGACCAAGTTGATCCTGTTTTGCCTTGTAATGTTAATTTATTTAAGTTAAAGTGTTTTACTCCGTCGAAAGTTACTGCCCCTCTAGATGAATTTGTTCCATTATCTACAATAATAACATCAGCAGGATTCCCGGTAGCTGATTCAAAAGTGAGTGTATTTGTTGCAGATTGACCATTAAATAAGGAGTTAAAATAAAAATAACTACTACTATAAGTCCCCGGTGCTAATTTGGCAACAATTGGTCCATTCATACCACAATTTTCCAACGTGATGAAAAATGAAGTGATATCGGAAAAATTAGCCCCTGTACCCCCGATAGTTAAAGGACCACTTAAAATGGCTGCACATCCATATCGAATATATTGTGTACAAATGGAATCAGTAGGGTAATTGTTTAAACTTCCATTTCTATGTGTAACACAAACCCTTATAGTATCCCAACCAAGTACAGGATTAATGGTCCCAATATTTACCGTGTCCAGAAAATCAAGACAGAAGGGTCTTATAGGGTTAAAATCATTTATTGAAGTCCAATTGTAAGTAGGGTAAGGAACATTATTGACAGTCATCGTAATGGTCGCACTCGTCATTGGAGTATTAGTAGCCCTATTCTTAATAATAACTTTAATTGAATCAGGTGTTCCAACCTGATGCGAGAACGGGATGTTATAGAATCCAACTGCTTTTGCTCCATTTGAGGTAGTGCCTGCCGTACTCTGAACGACCGTAAACATTGTATCTAACCGAATAGCCGGATTACACGCAGAGTCTCTTGCTGTAATGTAATATCTGACAATATTTCCATTACATTGTTGAGGTATAACCCATGAATATAGAGTTGGATTTATAACAGTTTTAGGTGCTAAAATATAAGGGCCACCATTTTCATTGTAGTATAACTTAACTGAATCAGGAATAGTGTAATTAGTAGGCCTATCAGTTACATTAGCTTTGATTGTGTATGGACCGAAATAATTTACATTGTTGATTACAAGTGGAGCAGCCAAGCTTATTTTTGGACGCACTAACTCTTTGTTAGAAGCTACAATTCTGACATCATCAATAAACCAACCTGTAAAAAGTTCGATAATTCCGGATCTTCTTATTATAAATTTGATTTCAAAATATCCGCCATTTCCTCCATTAATATAATCTGTAAGTTCAATCATCTCATTTTTCCACCATGAATTGGTAGGTTGAGCATTGATATTACCGCTTTGCCATTCAGGATAAACATTTTGTGTAAATTTATTGTAGGTAATAGCTGTTCCGGTAGCATCTCCATAATAATGAGAAGAAGTAGCTGAAAATGGAAGTTGTTGCCAAATTGTAAAAGTATTTCCGGGTAAAGTATATCTATACCATATCTCAGCATCATCTAAAGTATGAATCTTGCAAATATGTTTGAAAGATAAATATACTTTGTTCCTTCCCGGACTAAAAGGGATTGAGTCAATATATGCTGGTGATTCCTGAGCATCATAATCGTAAAGAGGTGAGTGATAACATTTTGATGGTGAGGCATATAACGTATCAATCAGAAACCAATCATCATTTGGCGCGTTATTTAGTTGAATTGATCTCATTTTATGAGTTGGACCATCAAAATTTTCAAAGAACAACGTCACTGAATCCGCACATTGAGCTAATGCGGCAAATGTTGATGAAATCATTAAGATTGTAAAAATTAATCTTTTCATAATCAAAGCTTTAGATTGTATAATAGGTTAAAAATTTTCAAAAAATTATGGAGTTTTCCAATGGCAAAGATATAAAAAAATGCTGAATAATCAAGAGTTTACCCCTTGATTATGATGAAAAAATGATGAATGTAGAACCATTTTCTATATATTTGCCAATATTTTGCAAAAATGATGAATTATTTTAAAACACTCTTAGATCAATTTCCCTTTCCTCTATTTCTTGCACCAATGGAAGAAGTTACAGATTCTAGCTTCCGTTTGATCTGTAAATCGTTCGGTGCCGACTTCCTGATTTCTGAATTTGTTTCTTCAGAAGCCCTTATTCGGGATGTGGATAAAAGTTTTAAAAAGTTGGCATTCTCCGAAAATGAACGCCCATTCGGTATTCAAATCTTTGGGCATGATGAACACTCTTTGATAAAAGCTGCTCTCATTGCAGAAGAACAAAATCCCGATTTTATAGACATTAACTGGGGCTGTCCGGTTAAAAAAGTGGTTGCAAAAGGTGCCGGTTCTGCTATTTTAAAAGATATTCCGAAAATGATCCGGCTTACAAAATCTGTTGTGGATGCTGTTAAATTACCCGTTACAGTCAAAACACGCCTGGGTTGGGATCAAACTGATAAACCGATTGTTGAAGTATCAAAAAAACTTCAAGATGTAGGCATTCAAGCGATAACGATTCATGGTAGAACAAGATCACAACTTTACTCTGGAGACGCAGATTGGACATTAATTGGTGAAGTTAAAAACTCCCCTGATATAATTATTCCGGTAATAGGAAATGGTGATATTAACACTCCTCAAAAAGCTTTAGATTTTAAAAATAAATATGGTGTGGATGCAATCATGATTGGTAGAGGAGCGATCGGAAACCCCTGGATTTTTAAAGATATTAAATCTATTTTAAATCAAGAGCCCATTTCAATTCCAACCATTCAAGAAAGAATTGACATTGTAATACATCATTTACAAGAAGCGTCTATTATCAAAGGCGAAAAAAGTGCTGTCCTCGAAATGAGACGCCACTATGCCGGCTATTTTAAAGGAATCTATAATTTTAAACCTGTTAAAATGAAACTCATGACTGCCCTTTCTATTCAAGAGTGTCAAGAGGCTTTGAACTTACTGGAATCCGAATCTCCTGACTGCTAATCAATACATTTGAGTCTGCAGGTGCCGTTTTAAATTCCAGATTTTGATATTTTAGATTATAAATAATATCTATTACTTTTTTAATCTCAATAGATTTGGTACAAAAAACAATCTCGGTGTATTTTTGTTGTTTTATTTTTTTTAATAAACTAGCTTCAGAAATATTAAAATCGCAAAGGGAATCAATAATCTCAGGCTTTTTATCATTCAATTGAGTCAAAAATGTAACGCGTTGTGTCTCTTCAAGGTCTCCGATTATTAATATTTTTCTGGTTGTATCAGATCCAAAATAGAATTGTTTAATTTTAAGTTTATGTAATAAGTATCGAATAGAGTTCATTGCAATAGTAGTCCACATGGCTCCTAAAACGATTATGGCTCTAGAATATCTCGATGTTTCAGGTAATAGAGAGTAAAAGATTAAAATACCAATAGTTCCAATTAAAATTCCCCGATTGGTTTTTTGTAAAGAGAACGGTTTCTTATACCCTTTTGTGATCGCTATAGATAAGATCCAGAGTATAATGTACAAAGGAATAAATAGATATCGGTAAATATCCGGATAGGGTGAAATCAACACTTTTTCTTCCCAATATTTGGCTAGTAACAACATACCGGCATAAACTACTGCAAAATCTAAAAATGGTAAAAGCAATTGTAAATATATTCTTTTGATAATGGCCATTGAAGCCCTAAACCAAATGGCAAAAGTGATGACGATATTGAATAAAAAGATATTTTTTTGAGCAAAATGTTTTTTAACAAAAATCTGCATGGCTCTATAGAAAACCAACACATAATTGATAGATCCTTTTTTGGTGCTCTCCCCTTTATAATGAATAATTCTGGCTTTAGGGAAATAGATGTTTTTATACCCGGCTTTTGTAACTCTGTAAGACAAGTCCACATCTTCTCCGTACATGAAAAAATCTTCATCTAAATAGCCTATTTGATCCAATACGGTTTTCCGAAGCATCATATAGGCACCGGATAATACTTCAACCTCATGAATTTGATCATGATCCAAATAGGTGAGATGATAAGATCCAAATTTTTTTGAATTTGGGAATAATTTTGACAACCCAAAAATCTTATAAAAGGCAACAGAAGGGATCGGTAAAGCTCGCTTAGATTCCGGCAAAAACTCCCCTTTACCATTGATCATTTTCACCCCTAAACTTCCAACATCTTGATTTTCATCCATATATTGTATGCAATCAATAAATGTTTTTTTTTCAACTAGAGTGTCAGGATTTAAGAGTAAAATGTATTCCCCTTTAGATTCTTTGATGGCTATATTATTTGCTTTCGAGAATCCGGTATTTTGTTCATTTACAATTAATTTGACACCAGGAAATTCGGTTTGTACCATTTTAACTGAATCATCAACAGAGTTATTGTCAACTACAAATATTTCTGTTTCAATAGAATTAATAGCATCATATACAGACAATAAGCACTGTCTTAAAAAGTGTGAAACATTGTAATTTACAATAATGATGCTGAGTTTCATGGTTAATCTATGTAAGCAATAACCGTTTTCTTGGAAGTTACTTTATCTCCAACTTTTACATTCAATCTATAATTTAAAGGTAAAAACATATCCACTCTTGATCCAAATTTGATGATTCCCATCTCTCCACCTTGAGCCGCATCAGCATCCTTCTTGACATAAGATACAATGCGCCTTGCTACAAAACCCGCAATTTGCCTGAATAATACTTCATCTCCATTTTTACTCTTAACAACGACGGTGTTATGCTCATTATCTTTTGATGCTTTAGGTAAGCTGGCCACTAAATGTTTGCCCGGATGATATGCGACATAAGATACTTTTCCATCAATAGGGTAGGTGTTCACATGTACATTTAAAGGAGACATGAAAATTGAAATCTGAAGTCTTGAGTCTTGGAAATACTCATCTTCAATGCTTTCTAGAATTTGAACAATTGTACCATCAGCAGGACTTACAACTCCGTTGGGTACACGGTTCACGATTCGGCCAGGGACTCTAAAAAATCGTATGATTAAAAAAAGAAATAGGACAAACCCTAAATAAATAATTATATCTAAAAAAGTGGGAGTATGTTTATTAATTTTTTCATATCCAAACAGCACTAGGGCTACAAAAAGTGTTGAAATCAATATCGTATTGATCCCTTCTTTGTGTATTCTCATTGATTATCTTTAAATTTATGGTAATTGATATAAAATGTAAGTATTTATAGGCGTGTAATCAGGTGATTCTCTTGTAATGATTCTTAAAGGAAATTTTTCATCATCTAAGAAATATTGGTATGAAATACTAACCTGTTCAGTAATATTATCGTTTACAAAACTTTCGGTATAATTTGAAAGCTTGTTGTTTACAGAATATCCCTGTAATCCTTTATATACGTAAGAAAGTCCATAAAATGGATTAAATGACAAAGTGTCATAAGCCAATAACTGAGTCGTTCTTACTGAGTATTCAGGATAAACTTCTTCTACCTGAGTGATATTATTTCCGGTATAAGTAATTTTCCGATCACAATGTAAAGTCAAGGATTTAGATCCATTTTTCTTATAAATATTGTATACAACTTCATTAGATCCAATAATTCTATTGTATAAAGGAGCCTTAGCAATTTTTTCAAATCCTGTAAAATAATTTACATCATAATATTCAACAATTCTTGTAATTTTTGTAGATTCAAGATCTCGGTTAAAAACAAGTTCCATTCTAACTGTCCCATCCATGGTATATACCATTCGTTGAACCAGTTTGTTCAAATAATAAATTTTAACAGATTCAGTATATAACGCACTGGAGTGTTCAATTACATCAACTGTTTTATCATCATTATACGTAAATTTAAAAAAATAGTGAGCACTATCCGCTTCACTGTAGTCATCAATGCTGGTTAACATATCTTTTTTATCATAGACAAATGTTTGGTCAGGATCCCCAACTTCACTCACTTCCCATATTTTGTAGATTTTATGTTTGGTTTGATAAATATCCTCATCTTTGTCACAAGAGATAAAACTTGCTATTAAAGAACTGAAAACCAAGAAGTACACTATTTTTTTCATATTCATTGATTTGATAAAACGACTTATAACGTGCAAAAATAATAAAAAAAAATCACTAATATCCTTAATGTTTAAAAAAAATAGTATTTTGAATATCTTTTCAATTCAATTTATAACCATATTATTTTAGCTTTTATTGTATTTTTGCATTTTTAACACCAACTGTGGATACATTGACCCAAAAATATGCGTTTATTATCGATTATTTTTCTAAAAATAATCCCGATGCTTCATCAGAACTAATCTATGATAATCCATATCAATTGCTTGTAGCCGTAGTGCTTTCCGCTCAATGTACCGATAAAAGGGTTAATATGATTACGCCCCATATTTTTCAGAAATACCCTACAGTTGAAGATCTATCAAAGGCCACAGAAAGGGAGATTTTTGAACTTATTAAATCATGCTCTTATCCTAATAATAAAACGAAACATTTGGCCGGTTTATCTAAGAAAATTGTTTCAGATTTTAATGGGAAAGTACCCCAAACCTTAGATGATCTTATTCAACTTCCCGGAGTGGGTAGAAAAACAGCTAATGTAATTCTTTCTGTTATTTACAATCAACCTGCAATGGCCGTCGATACACACGTTTTTAGAGTTTCTAATCGTTTGGGAATTGTTAAAAACTCTAAAAATCCCTACGAAACTGAATTGCAATTAATGAAACATTTCCCTGCAGAGATTGTTCCGGTGGCTCACCATTGGCTTATTCTCCACGGAAGATATATATGTACCGCCAGAAATCCAAAATGTGAAAATTGCGGGCTAACTTCTGTTTGTGATTTTTTTAAAATTAAATCTTAATATACTCAATTATGAACGACAATGATTTTAATGTTGGAACTCGGATTGATCATCCAAAATATGGAATAGGGATCATCAGTAAAAACGATACTGTAACTTTTAAAGCTATCTTCGTTAGAGGTGGAGAAGTCGAATTCTCTAAACTAAATGCAGACTTTGATGTTCTAGATCCAAATGAATCGGATATCAAAACACCTAAAGTTAACCTTAAAGAGATGGAGATCATTTTAAAGTCGATTCTGGATAAATACAACGGTCTACAATATAAAGTACCTCTTGGAAAAAAATGGGAGGGGGGAACCATGCTCCTTCAACCCGGTAATCCCGACCTTAAACCTAAAGAGATTCCAATCGATGGTTTCTTCCATAAAATTGTGATGATGAGGGATCGCCTTAGAGTCTTAGAACAAAATATCAATAGTCATCCCGTTCTTACCGATGAGGAAAAATTGAATATTCAACAATATATTACAAGATGTTATGGAACTATGACTACATTTAATATATTATTTGACGATAAAGAAGATTTTTTTGTTGGAAATAAGAGTTAGTAAATCTTTTTTTTAATTCAAATAAATCCAAATATTGAACAAAAAAATTATATATCTAATTGAAATACAGATAAATAATAAATTATTGAAATATTTTATAAATAGATTAGGATTAATCAAAAAAAAGTTGTATTTTTGCAGCCCTAAAACTTAGAATAATAACCATATAATTATACGAGGAAATGTCAAGAGTTTGTCAATTAACAGGAAAAAAAGCGATTGTTGGAAATAATGTTTCTCACTCAAATATTAAAACCAAAAGAAAATTTAACCCAAATCTTCATCAAAAAAAGATTTTTGTTCCTGAATTAGGTGGTTGGGTGATGATGAAAGTTTCTGCAAAAGGAATCCGTAACATTACTAAAAATGGTGCTTGGAATTGTATTCTTGAAGCTAACAACAAAGGTCTTTTATAACAAACTGTTGTAGAACTGATATAAAATGCTGCACCTCAAGGTGTGGCATTTTTTTTTAATAAAAACACAATAAATTCATGATATTTGCGTATTAAAACTTTCACATTCTATTCATGAAATATTTCGCAAAACTTTTATTGACACTATCACTTCTATTACCTACTTTCACTTTCTCTTTTGCACAAAATAATACCTCCATTACCGGAAGAATTACCAATCAATATGGTGATCCTATGGAGAATGTTTTCATTTTAGTTTCATCATCTCAACAATCTTATTTCTCCGACAATTCGGGAAATTTTGAATTAATAGTTTTCCCTAACCAAAAAATTGAGATTATCTTTAGACATATTTCTATCGATGATACCACCCTCGTCGTTAATTTAAAACCGGATGAGAAACTGGTGCTCAATATTCAACTTCATATAAAAGATAATAGACTCGGGATTGTCGATTTCAAAGCGAAACATAACGACGGCTACGAAAGAATAAATCCAAATTTAAAGTTTAATCTTCCATCTCCTATGGGTGGTGCTGAATCCATTATTAAAATGTATGCGGGTGTTTCATCCGTTAATGAATTGAGTTCTCAATACAATGTTAGAGGCGGAAATTATGACGAAAATTTGATTTATGTTAATGATATTCAAATTTATAGACCCTTTTTAATTCGAAGTGGGAATCAAGAAGGCCTTAGCTTCGTTAATCTCGACCTTACCCAAAGTGTGAAATTTGCGGCAGGTGGTTTTTCGGCTCAATATGGGGATAAAATGTCCTCTGTGATGGATGTGGAATATAAAACACCCAAAAAATTTGCAGGAAGCTTTTCCATGGGACTACTCGGTGCAACTGCTCATGTGGAAGGTGTTGTGAAGGATTCTACGAAAAAAAGAGACGTCTTTACCTATCTTATTGGCGCCAGATACAAATCTAATGCGTACATTCTTAATTTTTTGGAAACAAAAGGGGAGTATAAACCTCGCTTTTTTGATACCCAAATGTTGCTGAATTGGAATGTTACCGAAAAGTTTTCAATTAGCCTTTTAACAAACTTTGCTATCAACCAATATCTCTATATACCTAAAAACCGAGAATCAGTTTTTGGCTCCATTGATGATGCTAAAAAGTTTGTCGTTTACTACGAAGGTCAGGAAGTGGATGATTATCAAAATTACCTGGGTGGTGTTACTTTTACCTATAAACCTCAACTTAATTCAACCTATAGGGCTATCCTTTCAACTTACTATGCAAAAGAAAGTGAAACGTATGATATTTTATCTCAATATTGGTTGAAAGATGTTGAGATTGACCTCGGCAGCGATAACGAAAGTGTTGTCAATGAGACAACTACAAGAGGTATAGGCTCCTATCGGGAACATGCTAGAAATTCAATCAATGCAATCATTTCTGCCATTGATCTGAGAGCTGAATATAATTTGAAAAAACACTTTGTCTCTATAGGTTTAAAAGCACAAAAAGAGATCATTGATGATCAAATTCGGGAATGGACGATGTACGATTCTTCCGGTTATGTAGTACCTTCAATTTTTTTAATTCCTGGGCAACCGGTTCCGCTAGGTGATCCTTCCAGAATCTTAACATTTGGCGAAGACCATTTTTTAAAAACGAAAAACTATCTGAATACCAATAGAATAACCGGATTTATTCAAGATTTCTGGCGCATTAATGGTGATAGTGCCCGCTTTTCTCTCAACTATGGGGTTCGCTTTCATTATTGGGATTTTAATCATGAATTTACCCTTTCCCCCAGATTGGGAATCCGATATATTCCTGAAATCAAGAGCAATTGGTCATTTTGGTTAAGAACCGGAATCTATTACCAGACTCCATTTTATCGCGAATTGCGCAGACCGGATGGAACTTTAAATCAAGATATTAAATCACAGTTTTCTTATCAAGTGCTTCTTTCTGCAGATTATGATTTTGTATGGTGGAATCGACCATTTAAGTTTACTGCTGAAACCTACTACAAATATATGGATCGCTTGATCTCATACGAAGTGGATAATGTTCGAATAATCTACAGCGGCGAGAATGATTCCAAAGGATATGCAACCGGTATCGATATGAAGTTAAGCGGAGAGTTTATCAAAGGGTTAGAATCGTGGATTACCCTTTCATTGATGAAAACACAACAAAACCTGTATAACGATTATTATACTGATACCTTAGGGAATCAAATAGAAATTGGATATATACCCAGACCAACAGATCAACGTTTTGCGATCAACGTGTTTTTTCAAGACCATATTCCCGGCTATCCGCAACTTAGAGTGCATTTGAACTTTGTGTTTTCCAGCGGGTTACCTTTTATCGCGCCTAATGCAGATAATCCAATAGTAGCATTCAGAAGTCCCTGGTACAAAAGGGTTGATTTGGGTTTTTCATACATATTCCTTCAAAATAACAGAGATCGACTTCAAGATAAATGGAGTTTCCTAAAGAAGGTAAATAATGCAGCATTATATCTGGAAATATTTAATTTGTTAGATATTTCGAATGTATCCTCCTATTCATGGGTTCCCGATTTATCAGGCGTAGTGTATGCAATTCCAAATTCCTTAACCCCAAGGTTGATCAACTTGAAGTTAGCCGTAGATTTTTAATATTGATTTTACCCCTTTTTTTTAGTATCTTTGCGATTCTGATTTTTGAAAAATGAAAAATTTTTGGATCTTATGGCTTGCCCTTGCACTCAACACTGTTGGGTTTGCACAAGATACCTTAAATCCAGCTGATTATAAGATCTTTTATTATCCAAACGGACAAAAATCGAGTGAGGGTTTTTTGGTAAACGGTAAACCCAATGGATACTGGAAATCCTATAACGAAAAAGGGATTTTGGTTTCTGAAGGAAATAGAAAGAATTTTGAATTGGATAGTATTTGGGTCTTTTATAACCCGGATGGAAAACGCTCTTCTGAAATTACCTACAAAAATGGCCTGAAATTCGGAAAAAAAACACAGTATAATGAAGAAGAGTATACTGTTGAAATGTATAATAATGACACGCTAATTCAGAGTTTAAATACCTATTATTCTGATGGAAAACTAAAAAAAACGGTTCCTATTGTAGAAGGGAAAAAGCATGGAATGGAGAAAGAG
>Ga0209099_1000925_pt1 | contig 32458 bp, 25 predicted proteins | sample AD_JPNHW2_MetaG_FD_184430 | JGI IMG/M metagenome (GOLD analysis project Ga0209099, IMG submission 184430) | Active sludge microbial communities of municipal wastewater-treating anaerobic digesters from Japan - AD_JPNHW2_MetaG (SPAdes) (version 2) | ecosystem: Engineered > Bioreactor > Anaerobic... | reverse complement strand
GGATCAGCCACCGGTAGGAATGTCGTTCGCAGGCCTGCTCCTCCCATTTGAAGATAGCCCAGACCACGATGGCGGTAAAGAACGAGGACAATGCATAAACTTCGCCCTCAACGGCGGAAAACCAAAAAGAATCCGAAAAGGTGTAAGCCAGGGCTCCTGTTATTCCGGCAGCCATAATGACCCACATTTTTTCACGGGTGATCTCTCCGCTTTTTGCCAGGATTTTTTTCGTGATCATGGTAAGGGTCCAGAAAAGAAACAAGATGGTGAAACCACTTGCCAGGGCCGACATCGTGTTGACCATCCGGGCTACAAGCGCTTCATTTCCAAAGGCAAAAAGAGAAAAAAACCGTCCCATCATCTGGAAAAGAGGCGCTCCGGGAGGATGACCGACTTCCAGTTTATAGGCCGTGGCGATGTATTCTCCGCAATCCCAAAAACTCATGGTGGGTTCCGATGTCAGAATATAAATGGTGGAGGCGATGACAAAAACTATCCAGCCTAAAATATTGTTGATTTTCCGGTAGTTATTCATAAACAAAGGGGTTAGCTACGGACAAAGGTAGGAAAAATAGAACCATTTTTGTACTTTTGCCTTGTATCCAAAAAACAGTGATTATGAATAAACTTGTGTTGATCCGCCACGGCGAGAGTTTATGGAACAAGGAAAACCGATTCACCGGTTGGACTGATGTTGACTTATCCGACCGCGGGATCAGAGAAGCTGCAGAAGCCGGAAGAGTTTTGAAAAAAGAGGGTTTTGAATTCAAGGTCGCTTATACCTCATATCTCACCAGGGCCATCCGTACCCTTTGGCTGTTGCTGGAGCAGATGGATCTTTTGTACATTCCGGTCTATAAAACCTGGCGCCTGAATGAAAAACATTACGGCGTGTTACAGGGGTTGAACAAATCGGAGATGGCTGAGAAATATGGGGAGGAACAGGTCCGTATCTGGCGCAGGAGTTATGATGTCCGCCCGCCTGCCCTCGCCCCCGACGACCCGCGGCATCCCCGTTTTGATCCGCGCTATAAAAACCTTGATCCTCAGGACATTCCGGGAACTGAAGCGCTGAAAGATACCGTGGAACGCATCGTTCCTTACTGGAAAAATGAAATGGCCCCCATGCTGGCAAAGCACAAACAGGTAGTGGTAGCCGCTCACGGGAACAGCCTTCGCGGGATTTTAAAACATCTCAAAAATATCTCTGAGGAAGAGATCGTCGGGATCAACCTGCCCACCGGTATTCCTTATGTATTTGAATTCGACGATGCAATGAAACTCCAACGTGATTATTTCTTAGGTGACCCGGAGGTAATCAAAAAGCTGATGGAAGAGGTCGCCAACCAGGGAAAGAAAAAATAGCACCTGATGCCGAAACGCTGGGTCATCCCCGATATCCACGGTTACGCCACCACGTTGAAACTACTGGTTACAGAGTTAATCCGGCCATTGCGGTCGGATGAACTCTACTTTTTAGGCGATTATGTTGACCGGGGGCCCGATTCCAAAGGGGTGATCGATTACATCCGCTCGCTGGATCAGGAAAAATACAACGTTACCGCACTGAAAGGTAACCATGAAGATTTCATGGTTGAATTGTACGATGCGGTACAGCCAAAGAAAAACAGCTGGTGGCATCCTTTCGGTAATCGCAAGTACACAGCCTGGGCGGAGATTGGAGGCAAACCTACATTAAAGAGTTTTACCGCCCGGCATATCACGGAAGTCCCTGTGGAGTACATTGAATGGATGCGCCATCTGCCTCATTATGTCGTTTTGAATGATTTCGTGTTGGTCCATGCCGGGCTGAACTTCAATGAAGAGGATCCTTTCAGCGATCAACGAGCCATGTTATGGCTGCGTGATTACCCTATCATCCCTGAAAAGATCGACCACCGGCGGATCATTCACGGCCATGTTCCGGTGAACCTGGAGCTGATCAACATGGCGCTGAAGAACCGCAGTTATCCTTTTATCGATATCGACAACGGCCCTTACATTTCAAGAAGGGATGGGTTTGGCAACCTGGTTGCGCTGGAACTGAACAGCATGGAGATGGTAATTCAATACAACGCGGGGTAATGATCCTGTCATGAACCCGCATCGGGTTTAAAGACCACTCCGAAATTCTTTTTACCATCAATGGCAACACGCAACGGTTTTTCAAAGTGCACGTGACGGACGTATTCATCCTCAAAAGCTGCGGGATGGGCATTGAGAAATTCCAGATCGTAATAGCCTTCGTTGATAAATGGATTGACGGTAAAATAACCAACCCGGAAAGAGGTCAGGTTCTGGAAAAAATGGGTCCCCTGGCTGGGATCGATGCGGTAATGTTCCAGACCCGACTCCACGATCAGGCGTGCTGAACTGATCTGCGGCCATTTGACCGGAATCCCCAGCCAGGGATCACTCGACCCCCAACGACCCGGGCCGATCAGGATGTAATTCTTTTTCCCGCTGGTAAACTGATCATTAAGCCGGTCCAACCGGTGAACCATTTCCTGACTCCTGGAGGCTTCAAAAGTTTCCGGTTTGATATAAATTACATCTTGTATGTTCTTTATGATCCCGTTGCCCAAAGCATGGTTGGAGATCAACAGGGTCTCCTCCCGGAGAATCTCTTCCTGTTTCAGATGGATTGTCTCATCCTGCCCGGCAATCGGACGTATCTGAAGCAAACTGAACACTTTGGGTTGATCTTTGGGCAAGTCAAGGTTCACGGCGAATTCGATCTCAACGGGTTTGTTCATCTCCCGCTGGCCGATCTCAAGGGCCATCCGGATTATCTCCGCCAACGGCATCGTATCATGGCTGAGTAACTGAGAGAAAGTCACGATCCGTTTGCCATCATATAGGGTCCCCTCCTTAAGCTGATGACTGTCGTAATCGAAAGTAGAAGCGACCAGTTTTAAGGCACTGTCCACTTCAGCCTCTTTGATCCTCAATTTCAATAGATTGACGGTATCATCCGTGCTGGGGGAAAAACTTTCCGGACGGAGATCCAGCGCGAAAAATGTCTTTTGCGTTTCACTTAATGCCAAGTCAGGAGTTGATAACTGCAATATCTTGCGTGGATAGCGGGGTGAAAAGCGAATGCCCACTCCTCCGTCCACAATGTATTTCCCCAATCCGAATGCGATATTGGCAATCCCGTCTTCCGGTCTTTCTGGCGCTATCGGGTAAAAATTGATCGACCGGGCAACCCCTGATATTGCCGGATAAAAGCGATCGCCGTATTGCCTTCCGGTCACCTCCTGCAAAACGATACCCATCTTCTCCTCGTCGATCATATTCAGCGTAGCCGCCATGTATGATTTGCTGTCTTTAAAGTAGGCAGATGCATAAACACTTTTAATGGCTTCGCCGAGTTTATCAATCATGACCCTGTCGTTGAACTTGATGTTCGGGATCATGTAAGTTGAATAAATTCCTGCAAATGGCTGATAATGTGAATCTTCAAGCAAACTCGAAGAGCGGATGGCAATGGGATTGTTGATACAGGAAATAAAACGGTAAAGATCTTCATGGATCCGGAAAGGCAAGCGGGCTTTGACAAACCTTGTTAAAATTTCCTTGTCGTTGCGGTCGGACAGGGCAATTTCATAAAGGTTATTCTCTTCCATGAACTCATCGAAAATATCGGTACCCAGCACTACAGTCCTGGGAATCGAGATCACTACATCCGCAAAATAATCAGTCAGCCGGTTCCGCTTGATCAGTGAGTCAAGGAAGGCCAATCCTCTCGCTTTTCCACCGATGGAGCCTTCACCTATTCGGGCAAATTGCAGGTACTCATCGTAACGGTCACGGTCGAAATCGGCGATGACTCCTTTGGCTTTGTTGATTCTGAAGGCGGTGATGGAATCAAAAAGATACCTCTTGGCTTCATCCATGTCATCGTCGAAGGCGGTGACAGAAACCTCCTTGAACATCTCCGCAATCGGAAATAAGGCCCTTGCGTTGAGCCATTTCGAAAAATGGTTGCGTTCCATGTGGTAAAGGAGGGAATCATCGGGTATTTCGAAAATTTTATCCTGCAACGACTTCAGGTCTACGGCGCGGGTGATCTCTCTGCCGTTCCTGGGATCGATAAAGATAAAATCACCAAAGAAGAAGTGCTCGTTGATGTAATTTCTTAACTCGATGGAAAGGGTTTTGGAGCGTTTATTGATAAAACCCACTTTCATCGCTTCAGCTACCGTTTCGTACTCTGTATCTGTCGATTGAAACAAGACCGGCATGTACTCATCTTCTGCCCTGACTCGTTCAACAAAGCGGATACCGGCTGTTTTATCGGTTATTCCCTCTCTTTTGAAACTGATATCGGTTATGATCCCCAGGAGGTTGGATTTGTATTTTCGCCACATTTCCACGGCCTCCTCGTAATTGGTGGCCAGAAGAATTTTGGTTCGTCCCCTCATCCTCAGCATCTTCTGATGTTCGTTAAGCCCCTCGGCCATGAAGGTTTTGGATTGCTTGAGGAGAATTTTATAGATATTGGGGAGGTAACTGGAATAGAAACGGATCGAATCTTCGACCAGGAGGATCGACTGAACACCCTGTTTCATGTCGTGGTCGATGTTCATTTTATCTTCGATCAGTTTGATGATGGCCAGCAGGATATCGGCATTGCCCAGCCAGCAAAAAACGTAATCGATGGCAGTGAGGTTTTTTTCAGCAAGTTTCAGGTTCACTTCCCGTGAAAAGGGTGTGAGCACCACGATGGGAATCTGCGGATACTTTTGCTTGATCCGTATGGCCAGGTCGAACGTATCGGTCTTTTCGATGTTCAGCATGGAGATAACAAGCTCTACCCGTTTATCCTCCAACACTTCGAAGGCCTCCTCTTCAGAAGTAACTTTCAGAAACTGAGGAGGATACCTAAGATTTAAGGAGACGTACTCCATAAATATAGTCTCGTCGATTCTGCCATCCTCCTCGAGCATAAAGGAGTCATAAGTACTTGAAATAAGCAGGATCTGATAGATTCTCCTTTTCATCAACAGGTTAAAGGAGGTATCAATGAAATAATATTTCTTGGGATTCAGAACATTCTGCTTGCTCTTCATACGGTTGTCCTTAAAGTCCGAAAAGATTGCTTTTTAAACTAATTTTCCCTGAGGATGTAGTCATCATACTCAATTTCGAAACGCAGTTTATGTTTCGATTCTTCCTGGGCCAGTGTCTGGAAGAAATCACGAAGGTCAGTCTCTGTAGCCTTGCCGGCCAGTTCGAGGTACATGCGGAAAGCCGCTTTTTCCTTTTTCATGGCCAGGATAAGCGCTTCCTGGTAAGACATGTCAGCGGAGGGTTTAATATCCACAAGGCATTCTGTAATCCGCAAATCCTGAACTTTTTCCACCGATAATTGAAAAGTACCCTGTTCTTTGATACGGGTCAGGTTGGCTTTGTGGCGCATCTCTTCCCTGGCAAATTCGGTAAAAACATCCCGTGATTGTCGGGAGGCCGATTTGGAGGCCAGCATCAGGTAAAAATCGACGGCAGCCTGTTCTTCCCCGATGGCAAAATCCAAAATTTCGTTGATATCTTTGAAGGTTTTCATGTTTTCAGTACTCTTTATTGAATGGGTAAATTTACCATTTTACTTCTTCATCAAACTGTTTGACGATCGCATCGCAGCCATGATTGAAACGATCGCTGAAAAAGGTTTCCTCTGTTGTCCGGAGTGAAAAGTTTTCATGCGGTGTTTTTACCGGCAGCAAAGCGATGAATTCTGTCAGGATGGCATGGGGTTGATCGCTTTGTTGAAAACCAAAACGCCGGATAAGGGAAGCCAACTGTTGCATGGAATTGAATTCCAGCGGAGAGGTCATAACCGCTTCAAATCCCTGGATTACTTTCCGGGTGTTGGTAAAGGTACCCCCTGTCTCTGCCGGGAAGGAATCGGGGAGGACCAGGTCGGCAGCCAGTGCTGTAGGAGTCTGGAAATAGTCCTGCACCACGATGAAAGAGGCTTGTGATAAAATCCTCCGGTACTTCGCGGGGTCAGTGGCACACCCTATGGGATCTTCCCCGAAGATAAAGAGGTTGCGGAATTGACCCCGTTCCAGACGCTCAGGTAAGCATACTTCCGGTTCAGTTGTGAGTTCTTGGGTTTGCCACACTTCCGAACATTTCGACAGGTACCCGGGATCGGCCAGCGATTGTCCCCCGATACCGGTAAGAGGATTGACCCCCATATCGAATAATCCCTGGGCGTTGTTCTTTTCTTTGAGTGAGAGGATCCCGCTGGCAGTTTTTCCCAGTTTGCCCGTGAGCAGTGCAAAATTGGTGAGTTCGATGACAGCGTTTCCCGGCAGCTCTTTTTCGGAAAAGAGGATGATGGCATTCATCTCCAGGTTACAGGCGATGGCCAACGTTTCAATCGTTTCTGCTTTCATCCCGGCTTTTTCAACCAACTGATCGAAATTTTCCGACAACAGTTGCTTTTTGTATGCCTCCAGTCCTTCAGTCCGGTCGCGCAGGAACAATGGATTTTCCAGTCCTCCCGAAAGGATCATGTAATTGAGTGCTTTTATGAAATGGTAGTAGGAGCTTACCTTGTGAATTTCATCCACTTTATGGGCCATCGGGCTTTTTTCATGGGTAGTGACGAGGGTGACAGGGGTATTTTTTCTTATCCGCGCGTTGGTCACGGCATATCCCACCACAGGGTTGTCACGGTTGAGTTCTGCTCCGATCAGGTAAATTTTCCCGGCTTGAGCGATCTGATCGATGGGGACGTTGAAATCGGCAGCCTGACGATACCCTTCCCCTCGGCCTAAATAATGAAAGCTGCCCAGAGCGTTTGTTTTGACGGCTGCCCGTGCCAGCTTATGGACCAGGTAGAGGTTTTCATTGGATAGACGGGCGCCCGCGAAGAAGGCATTCTCATCAGGTGCACAGGAACGGATCTTTTGTTCAATCAGATCGAAGGCTTTTTCAAAGGAGATGGGTTCAAATTTCCCGTTCACCCGCAGCATCGGTTGTGTAATGCGTTGCGGATCATTGAGGTACTTATACCCGAATTGCCCATAACGGCAAAGGTTTCCATCGTTGTTGATCAATCCCTTTTTGCCGGTAACACCAATTACAAATTGCCGGCGGTGGTGGAGGGTCATGGCACAACCAACTGAACAGTAATTGCAAAGGGTGTCGGCAGCTTCTGTTTGAACCGGCCCTGGTTTAAAGACAACGTTTTCGGTGAGCGCTCCTGTGGGGCAGGTTGAAATGCACAATCCGCAGGATTCGCAGGTTGTCTCGCTCAATGAATCTCCCATTGAGGGGGCTATATACGTATCAAAGCCACGGTTGACCAATCCCAGCGCATCGGCGCCGGCCACTTCATGACAAATTCTTACACACCGGGCACACAGGATACATTTGTTGTTGTCGATTTCGATGTAAGGATGGCGAAAATCAACCGGCCGGGAAATGAATTCCCCGGAAAAGGATTTTTGGGAAGCCTGGTACTGCGTTGAATATTTTTGCAGATCACAATTGAAAAAGGAGACACAACCGCACTCAAGGCATCGCCGGGTTTCTCCGGCAGCGGTTTCAGCACCGGGATAGCCCAGTTCGACCTCTCTGAAGTTGATCCTCCCGGAGGGAGGCAAAGTGGGCATTTCGTTCCGAAGGTAAGATTCAAATCGTCCCTGGTAATCCTCTTTATTCTGAACTGTAAAGTTATCTTTTCGACTGGTAAAAGGTTTTTCAACTGAATGAACGGGCAATCCGGTCAAAAACTGATGGGCCGAGCGGGCTGCAATTTTTGCCTGTGCAATGGCTTCAATGATCGTTGCCGGGCCGGTTACGCCATCACCCGCAGCAAATATGGAGGAAATACCGGTTTGCAGGGTAGCCGGATCAGCATCGATGTTGCCCCATTTGTTGAGTTGAAGCTCCCCTTCAGGAGCATGTCTGTTGATATCATCCAGGAAACCTGCTTCGGTTTTTTGCCCGATGGCAGCCAGAATATAATCGACCTTCAGATCGAAATCCGACCCTTCGACAGGTATGGGACGCCGGCGTCCGGAGGCATCCGGTTCTCCCAGTTCCATCCTCAGACAAGTAACTGATTGAACAACACCCTCTTCATTTTTATTGATTTTTTTCGGCAAGGTCAGGAAAAGATACTCTACCCCTTCGAGTTTCGATTCGTGAATCTCAATGGGATTGGCCGGCATCTCTTTTTCGGTACGGCGATAGATGACATACACTTTATCAGCCCGGCACCGGATGGCAGTACGGCAACAATCCATGGCGGTGTTTCCTCCGCCGACAACGGCTACCGTTTTCCCTCTGAAATCGTGTTTCTGCCCTGTAATTTCCATGTTTTTCAAAAAATCGATCCCCGAGAAAACATTGCCCGCATCGTCGCCCTCGCAACCCACCCCTGTTCCTTTCTGGGAGCCGATGGTAAGTATCATCGCGTCATACCGATTTTTAAGCTCAGCGTAGGAAAGATCTTCCCCGAGGCGTTTGTTATAAAAGATTTGTACCCCGAGATCGGTGATGTTCTTTACTTCGCGGTCGAGGATATCATTGGGGAGCCGGTATTCGGGAATACCATAACGAAGCCATCCGCCCGGTTTCGGCGCTGCCTCGAAAATATCTGCCTGATGGCCTTCCACTGCAAGGAAATATCCGGCTGAAAGTCCTCCGGGACCGGCGCCAATCACGGCGATTTTTTTTCCGGTCGGGGGTTTTACTTCGGGTTTGAAGGGGTGAGTTGACGCCAAATCCTGGTCGGCTGCAAACCGTTTAAGGTAATCGATGCCGACAGGGGCCCCTTCGTCAAGGAGGTTTCTGCGACAAGCCGCTTCACAAGGGCGTACGCAAACCCTGCCACAGATGGCAGGCAAAGGGTTGACTTCCTTGATCAGGGCGATGGCTTCACTGTAAAGCCCTTTTTCGATGAGCGAAATATATCCCTGGACATCCACTCCTGCCGGACAGGTTTGTTTGCAGGGGCCGATGCAATCAGCATAGTGGTTGCTCAATATCAGTTCCAGCGCTGTCTTACGGGATTTGCGGATGTTTTCGTTGTCGGTGATGATCTTCATCCCCTCGGTGAGGCGTGTAGAACAGGAAGGTTGATGTCCGCGCATTCCTTCCACTTCGACGACACAAAGGTAGCAGGCAGTGAAGGGCTCCAGCCGGTCATCATGGCAGAGGGTGGGAATTTCAACGCCGTGCCTCCGCGCCAGTTCCAGAATGGTTTCACCCGGGTATCCTTTTACAATATTTCCGTTAAGTACGATATTCAGCCTATTTTCAACCATTGAATCAGAGAATTAAGAGATAGTAATAGCATCGAATTTACATTTGGAAAAACATACACCGCACCGGGTACACAGTTCCTGATGGATCAGGTGAGGTTGTTTTCGTTCGCCGGTAATGGCTTGCACAGGACAGTTTTTCAGACAAACCATACAGCCGGTACATTTTTCCTGGTTCACCTGGTAGGTTAGCAAAGGGCGACAAACGCGGGCCGGACATTTTTTATGATGGATATGGGCTTCATATTCATCACGGAAATACCGGATGGTGGTCAGCACCGGGTTAGGAGCAGTCTGACCCAATCCGCAAAGAGAATTATCCTTTATCTGATAAGCGAGTTCTTCCAGTTTTTCAATATCGCCGGACACACCTTCTCCCCGTGTGATGCGTTCAAGGATCTCCAGCATCCTTTTGGTTCCCATCCTGCAGAAGGTACATTTACCGCAGCTCTCCTTGCGGGTGAAATCGAGGAAGAACCTTGCCATATCGACCATACAGGTGGTTTCATCCATCACCACCATCCCGCCCGAACCCATGATGGCGCCTGTAGCGTTAACGGAATCATAATCGACGATCGTGTCGGAAAGAAATGCGGGGATACAACCACCCGATGGGCCGCCCATTTGAACAGCTTTAAATTTTTTATCATTTTTGATCCCACCGCCCAGTTTGAAGATCACGTCGCGGATGGTCATTCCCATCGGTACTTCCACGAGTCCCGAATGACGCACTTTACCGGCCAGGGCGAAGACTTTGGTGCCCTTGCTTTTTTCGGTTCCGTAACGGGCAAAAGCTTCGGCGCCGTTCAGGATGATCCACGGGATGTTGGCAAAAGTTTCCACATTGTTAATGTTGGTAGGCCGCTTCCAGAGACCCGAAACTGCCGGGAAAGGGGGACGTTTCCGGGGCATACCCCGTTCACCTTCAACCGAAGCGATCAAAGCTGTCTCTTCCCCGCAGACAAAAGCGCCGGCTCCCTCTTTGATATAGATATCAAGATTAAAACCTGTGATCCCGAAAATATTTTTCCCCAGGTAACCTTTCTCAAAGGCCTGCCTGATGGCGATGTTGAGCCGTTTGATGGCCAAGGGGTATTCTGCTCTGCAATAGATGACACCGTGCGTGGCTCCGATCGCGTAAGCTGCAATGATCATCCCCTCTAAAACGGAGTGCGGATCCCCTTCAAGCACCGAACGGTCCATGAAAGCGCCGGGGTCTCCTTCGTCGGCATTGCAGATCACAAATTTTTCCTCTGATTGGTTGCCGAATGCAAACTTCCATTTCATTCCTGTTGAGAATCCTCCGCCGCCGCGTCCTCTTAATCCGGACCGGAGGACCGTATCGATCACCTTTTCCCGTGAAATCTGTTCTGAGGCTATCTTCCTGATCGCAGCGTAACCATTCCTCCCTTCGTATTCTTCGAGGGATTCGGGGTCGATGTACCCGCAGTTTCTGAGAACGATCTTCACCTGGTCTTGAATGAAACCGTTTTCCGGCGCTTCAAAAAGATCGGAATAAACGATATAATCCCTCACCGGCGAATGCTGGTTGATGTGTTTTTCGATCACCTCCACTGCGCGGTCTGCATCCACTTCACCGTAGAGGTATGTGCCTGTATCATCTCGGATCTCAACCAGCGGTTCCCGGTAACACATGCCGATGCAACTGGTTTTTCTGAGTTCAAACTGAAGCTGTTCTGCACTCTTCAGCGCTTCTATTTTTTCATAGGTCTTTCGGGCACCGGCTGCAATTCCGCAGCTTCCAAGACCTACTGTGACGGTAGTCAGCATATTTGAGAAATTATGAGTAGTTAAATGACTTGTGGATCAATTGGATTCGCCGAGGCGAATATTCTTGATGATCTTGATCGCTTCAGTTCCTGTGAGTTTACCATAAGTGCGGTCGCCGATCATCATCACGGGGGCCAGCGAGCAGCAACCCAGGCAGGCCACCGATTCAAGGGTGAAAAGCCGGTCTTCGGTGGTCTCCCCGTCCCTGACCTTCAGGGCCTCTTCGAGCGATTCGCTGATCTCCACAGCATTTTGCACATGGCAAGCGGTTCCATGGCAAACTTTAATGATATGTTTCCCAACCGGTTGCAATCGGAACTGGGCATAAAATGTTGCGATCCCGAACATTTTACTGACCGGGATCCCGGTTTCACCGGAAACTTTTTCAAAAGCTTCTTTCGGGATGTAACCATACAGCTCCTGTATACCCTGCAGAAGCGGGATCAGGCTGCCTTTTTTCCCTTTGTACCGGTTGATCAGGCTGTCGAGCTGGACCAGATCCGGACTGTCGATGGGAGGGAGTGTCTTTCTTAGATCAATTCTGGCTATTCTCATAGAGTAGTATTTTCGTTCTGTCAGTGGTTCAGCGTTATCACCGCGATCCGTTTTTTTCCGTCCATCCTGATAGTCAGCGGTTTTTCGAAACGGGCAATGGTGAAATACTCTGTTTTTTCAAGGTTGGTCTGTGCTTTGAGGATATCATACCGGATAAAACTGGAAGATAATTCAGGTTGAACTGAAAAATATCCAACATTCATCGAGGTCACATTATGGAAAAAGTGGGAGCCGGAAGAGGCATCGAGGGGAAAACCCTCCAGACTGGTTTCCACGATTACTTTGGCATGGCTGATCTGTGGCCAGGCGACCGGGATCCCGATCCAGCGGTCGCGGGTACCCCAACGGCCCGGACCAATCAGTATATACTTCTTTCCTGCTTTCCCCATCTCCGTGTTGATGGCATCGATCGCTGCAGCCATCTCGACGGTTTTCGATTTATCAAAAGTATCGGGATCCACGAAGACTACATCGTAGATGTTCTCAAGTAACCCGTTGCCCATCTCTTTTTCCGAATAGAGCAGGATCTCCTCTTTCTCAATTTTATCCAGGTCAACGTGAAAATCTGAAACATCTCCTATCAGCGGTTTGATTTGGAGAAGGTAAAATGAAGCTTTGTTGTTTTCATCTTTGTTAAGGTCGATGGCAAATTCGATCTCAACCGGAGATCCAAGGGCCTCCTTGACCAGATCGAGGACTACTTCGATGGTCTTGGCCATCGGGATATAGTTGTATTTCAGGATGTCGGCAAAATTGACCACCCGTGGTCCTGCATCCCGCAAACCAGCCGAAATCCGGTCATTTTCGATCGAATAGACAGAAGCACAGTGTTTGAGTGTACCGTGCATCTCGGCATCATAAATATCCATTTTCCGCAGTCCGGCATCTTCGCCTTCGAGCAGATTGACCTCCTGTTTTTTCAGGTCAACGGCATAGAAATTGACTTGTGCACCCTTGTACTGGTCGCGGGGGGAGTTGATTTCGAGGTTGGGATACAAGGGTGAAAAACGAAAAGCCTTCTCCCCTTCTACCACGTATCGGCCCAGTCCCAGCGCTACCACGGCAAAACCCTCTTCGGGTTTCATGTGAGCGAAAGGATAATAATTGTAGGATTGAGCAACGCCGCTGATGTGGGGATAAAAGACATCATCAAACTGGTTACCGACCACTTCCTGGATGACAACCGCCATTTTTTCCTGATCAATCCGGTAATTCACTGCTTCGATGTATCCTTTCGCGATGGGCGAATAGACAGAAGCATAAACCAGTTTGATGGCATCCATCAACTGTTCAAGCCGAACTTTCGGGTCGGGATGGTTATTAGGTATAAGATAGGTCTCGAAAATTCCCGCAAAAGGCTGATTCAGTGAATCTTCGAACAAACCTGATGAACGGATGGCCAAAGGCCGCGTGATATGACGGATGATCAGCTTCAGTTTGCGGATCAGGGTTTCGGTAAGTCTTCCTTCTATGAACCATCTTTTGATCTGATCGTAATCATTCTCAAAAACTGCTTTTTCCCGTAATCCGTTCCGGTCGAGGAAATATTCGAATTCTTCGGTACCGACTATGGACGTTTTGGGAGTTCTGATCCGGATGTTCGGGACATGTTGGTTAAAATCGTAATTGTAAATCAGGGTGTTGATGAAGGCCAGTCCCCTCCCCTTTCCGCCGAGTGCTCCTTCGGTGAGAGCAAGGATGTTTTTTTCATCCCCAATGGCCGATTCCTCAAAGGGGATCACCTTGCCGGTATTCTGTTCATTGCGGAAATGCTGGATCACCTTGATGAGGTAGTCACGTAGGGCGGCCGGGTCTTTAAAATCGGTGACTTTCGCCGGATTGAGGATTTTCGCAACCTGGATTTCGCCCCGTGCCATCAACCATAAAGAGAAATGATCTTTGCGGGCGTGGTACAACAACGATTCCTCCGGAATGGTCATCAGCAAATCTTCAAATTCTTTCAGTGATCGGGCAACAGCGATCTGCCGTCCCTCCTTGTCACGATAGATGAAACTCCCGAAGCCGAGGTAATGGGTGATGAAACTCTTAAAATCCGACAACAGGGTTTCCGAATTCTTGTTGATGAAAGAGGCCTTCAGCTCATAGGCTTTCTGGGTGTTTTGTTCATCGGAGGACTGTAACACGATCGGAAGGTCGCGGATCTCTTTCCGGGTCTGTTTGACGAGGCTGAAACCCGCTGCAGGGTTAAGTTTTCCGTCTTTTTTGAATTTCACATCGGAAATCAGGCAGAGGATGTAATCCTTGTATTTGTTGAAAATATAGATGGCTTCTTCGTAGGTGGACGCCAACAATATTTTGGGCCTGGCTTTCAATCGCAGAATCCGGTACAGTTCGTCAGTAGTGACATCTTCTATGATGTTTTTGGTCTGTTCCAGGACGATGTTGTAAAGCATCGGCAGGTAGAGGGAATAATATTTTGATGAATCCTCGACCAAGAGGATCACGCGGGTCATTCCGACGTTGGTATCATTCTCTACATTGATTTTGTCTTCAAGATAGTTGATCATGGCGAAAAAGATCTTCGAATCGCCATTCCAGACAAAAACCCGGTCGATCCAGGTCAGTTTTTCGGGTTCCTCTTCATATTTCGCGATATCGGTATTGCTGTTGAGCAGCAGGAAGACAGGGATGTACTGGTACTTGTCCTTGATGAGGTGGCTTAATTCAATGGGAAACTGTTTGTCGGTGCCGATCATGATGATGATCAGGTCATAGTGTTTGGCGTCAAGTTGTTCCATGACCTCACCGCTGGTGGAAACCCCGGTGATACGGGGCATGGTACTGAGGCTCAGGGAATAAAACGCTCCCAACACATGTTCTGAAAAACGGCCCTCCTTTTCAATGCTGTAGGCATCATAAAGGTTGGCAACGAGCAGGATTTCTTTGACCTTAAAAGGCATCAGGTCATGATAGATATCGCGGTTGAAATTAGATCGGTTGAGGAAGGTTTGAAGAAGTTGCCTGCTGTATTTGAGCGGGAGCGTATCGGGTGAAGTGTTCCCCCTGATATCGCGGTGGCCGCTCTTTCGCAGCATCGCCTTTCCTTTGACAGAATTAAGGTGTCCGGCGATCAGGTTGGCCAGATTGACGATCAGGTGTCTCTCTTCTTCCAGGAAGGGGCCTTCATATTGTGTCGGAAAGGCTTTCAGATAGCAAATTTCCACGAAGCCGGTAAGGTTGTCGATGGTTTCGAAGGTCTGTTTCTGTGACCATTGGGTTTCACGGAAACCCGGGCTTGTCAGTTCCAGATTACCATATTTAATGCGACAGACGGCATATTCGGGATACTGCCATGCCGTAGGCAGGTTCAGACAGATCTGGCGGAGCGCCTCCTCATTGGGTTTACCTGCACGTAAAATAGCGGTCGTCTGGTTGATGGCACTCAGCTCTTTGAGTCTTTCGCGGGTGATGTAATGACCCTCTCTGCCTTTCACGCCATTGAGAAACCCTTCGATGAGGCTGGCAAGGCTTATAATCAGGTTTCGTTCTTCCTTTAAAAAAGGACCCTCGTCCGCTTCCGGAAACTCCCGAAGGTAAAAAATCTCAATTGTTCCCGTGAGGTTATCAATCGTCTCGAAGGTTTGCACTTGCTGCCATTGGGTTTGCAAAAAACCCTCACTGGTCAGCTCCATCTCCTCGTATCGGATCCTGGCAGCGCATTGATCTGGATACTGCCACGCCGCGGGAAGTATCCGGCATATTTCGTACAGGGTTTCAAAAACCGGTTTGCCGGCCTTGATGATGGCCGTAGTGGCATTGATCGCAGCCAGTTCTTTCAACCGCTCCCGGTTGTCGTAGAACAATTGATCAACATTCACCGGACCCGGCGAAGGGGTTCCGGAGAAAGGGTGTTCCTGGTCGGTGGACATGGTTGCAAGGGAATGAACAGGTAAAATTAAAGGTTTTCGGGCAACAGACCAAAAAATCGGTCCCATTCCGCGAAAGTTCGGTAAAATGCGAAGGCTCATATACGTAGGGCACGTACAAGGCTTAAGTAACTTTCGTATCTATTTGACATTAAATACTTTAAATTGAATATTTTTTCAGATTTTCGATTCAGCAGGATGAAAATTATCTATTATTGTTTCTTCAATTCATTTGACGAAACCATAACCCTTAAACCACATTATTATGAACAATGAGAGCATAAAAAAATCATTGGACGAGTTCATGGCAAAAGTTATTGCCAAGAATCCGGGCGAAAAAGAGTACCATCAGGCAGTGATGGAAGTTGCCGAATCCCTCATTCCCTTTATTGAGGAGAATCCCAAGTACAAACAGGCCAAAATTCTGGAAAGGATGGCTGAAGCGGAAAGGATCATCATTTTTCGGGTTCCCTGGATGAATGACAAAGGAGAAATCCAGATAAACCGAGGCTTCCGTATTGAGATGAACAGTGCTATCGGGCCCTACAAAGGAGGAATTCGATTCCACCCGACAGTAAACCTGGGCATCTTGAAATTTTTAGCCTTCGAGCAGGTTCTGAAAAACAGCCTGACCACGCTTCCCATGGGTGGTGGTAAAGGCGGCAGCGATTTTGATCCCAAGGGAAAAAGCGACAACGAGGTGATGGCCTTCTGCCAGAGTTTTATGACCGAATTGCAGCGCCACATCGGACCGGACACCGACGTTCCGGCAGGGGATATCGGGGTAGGCGGTCGTGAGATCGGATACATGTTCGGCCAGTATAAAAGGTTACGCAATGAATTCACCGGAGTACTCACCGGTAAAGGATTGGAATGGGGAGGCAGCCTGGTTCGTCCGGAAGCTACCGGATACGGGCAGGTATATTTTGCAGAGGAGATGCTGAAAACGCGCGGGCTTGATTTCAAAGGAAAGACTGTCCTCGTTTCCGGTTCCGGAAATGTTGCCCAGTATGCAACGCAGAAAGCCACCCAGTTGGGCGGTAAAGTCGTCACCCTCTCCGATAGTGAAGGTTACATCTATGATCCCAAAGGGATTGATGCTGAAAAACTGGCCTTCGTAATGCACCTGAAAAACGTGAAACGCGGCCGTATCAAGGAGTACTGCGAAAAATATGCAGAGGCCACCTATTTCCCCGGAAAACGCCCCTGGGAGGTAAAATGCGACATTGCCCTGCCCAGCGCCACCCAGAATGAAATAGAGGGTAACGATGCACGTACCCTGATGGCCAACGGATGTATCTGTGTCTCCGAGGGAGCCAACATGCCTTCTACCCCGGAAGCCATCGAGATTTTCCTGGCAAAAAAGATCCTTTACGGACCGGGAAAAGCAGCCAATGCAGGAGGTGTCGCTACTTCCGGGCTGGAAATGTCACAAAATTCGATGCGCCTCTCCTGGTCAAGGGAAGAGGTGGACGATAAACTCCATACCATCATGATCAACATCCACAAGAACTGCGTAAAATGGGGAACCGAACCAGACGGTTTCATCAATTACGTGAAAGGGGCAAACATCGGTGGGTTTGTTAAAGTTGCAGATGCCATGATGGCACAAGGACTTGTTTGACAACCTCTTGATTTCTTGTTGATTCAGGCGGGAGCCCGTTTGTGCGGGTTCCCGTTTTTTTATCCCTATTCCAGGAGTCTTTTACGGCCTGTAACCAAAAGAAGGGAAAGAAAACCGGTGTAAAGCATCGCGGTACCCAACATGATAACGGGAGAAGCAACAATTCCGTAATAAGGGATCATTACGAGGTTGAGGACAATATTGATCAGGGCACAGGCACCGATGGCAACAAGCATGTAAAGCGGTTTGTAAAAAAGTTCCAGGAAGCGTTGCAGGAGCAGGGCGGTCTGCCAAAGAAACCCTCCTATTAACAACGGCAGGTAAATACCCCATTGCTCCATCTCCGGAATATTAAGCAATCTACTGATTATCATTGATTTGATCACCATAAAAACGATGAAGACGAGGATGCACACCAGAACCTGGAAGCTGATGGCCTCCTTGACTACGCTCCAGGCTTCTTCTTTATGGTGAGAATGCCAGCGGTCGGCGATTTTCGATTGGTAAGAAAGGTAGATCGGTAAAGTAGTAAAAATGACTGCTTTACTGATGAGGTCCTTGATGGCAGCGTAACTACCGGAATCATGATAGCCCAAATAACCGGTCAGGACAAACCGGTCGGCTGCCATGATCAGGTGTGAAAAGAAAAGCCACAAAGCCAGTCCATAGCCGTAATCGAATACCTTACCCACAAAGCGTGCATCCCAATATAACTTTGTCCGGTCGAGGTTCACTAACCCTTTGACACGGGTGATGAGGCGGAGAAGCAATGCCCCTGCCAATCCTCCGGCCAAAGCAAGAAACATCAAAGGAGCTGCGTGCCATCTGAAAAAGAACAACCCGGTCAGCAATACGACAAGGGTTACCACCTGGGCCATCCCTTCCATCAGAGCATTCCTTATGTTGCGGTGATGGACCTGTAAAACAGCCATGTGAAAAAGGTAGAAATGATTCAGGAATGTGAACAAGGCTACCAGTCCCAACTCTACAGTTAGTAAATGGAAATAGAAAACACCAACCAGCACGACAATCAATGTGGAGATGATCGCGCTGAAAAAGGTCAAAGTATAAAACCGGTTATCCGCAATTTGGTTCTCCCTTGAAGCATGACCCAGAAATTTTAAAATGCTGACCTGGATTCCGTGAAAAGTAAGGGTGACGGTGATCAGCACGGTATAAAGTAACAGGGAATACCTTCCGTATTCAACCGGCCCCAGGTAACGAATGGCCAGGATGACCACTGCCAGGTTGACAATAGCAGGAACAAAACGACCTGACAGATAAGTAATTACCTCTTTTTTCATGGTTATTCAGCAGGAGCGGTACGTCTCCCGGTTCAGTTTTTATTGCCGGAGGCCTCCCTGAGGAAAAAAGTTTTGGGTCGCAATACTTTATCAAAAGTAAAATACTGGATCAGTGTGAAATCCTGCCCATCATTGACCAGTGCATAGAGCCGGTCGAGATCGTAAGGCAACGGATTTCCCAAAGGATCTGTTTGTCCTTCGGGACCTTGTTTGTGCCACGTCTTGATGGAACGCTGAACACCGGCAGTGTCGGTCAGGGTGATCACGATAAAGGGAGGAGAAGAGAGGATGGAGTCTTTGCGGTGGAGGTCCATGTCGTTGATCAGCGTTTCAAAATTCAGGTTTCTGAAACCGGAGAGAAAATTGAGCGCTTTCAATGTGTCATAATCCGGAATGATCCGGTTATCAGCAAGCGATATAAAAGTGAAGAAATTACTCCCGTTGTTTTTCAACTCATAGGAGAGTTCAGGTGTTCCGGGGATCTCCACTTTCACGGAAGCAATTTCGGGTATCTGTTTCCTGAAGATGGTATAATCTCTCCAGTATTTTTCGATCGGGCTGAAACGGGGAGATACAAATCCCCTGAATCCCGGCAGATAGGTCACAAAAGCCCGCGAAGAATTTTCCATCAGCATGTAACTGCCCAGGTTGTTCTGGGTAGCGCCGCCGACATAGAAGACCTTGGTTCTCTTTTCATGCGGAAACCAGCGGATCCACCCGCCCCAATCGATCCGGTAAACTTTTTGATAGACCTCAACTTTTACGGCGTTGACGGCCATTTCGCGGATGATGTTGTCCTGGGCGGCGCTGGCGACAGGCTGACTGACAGCCAGTTCCGACATGGTTTTCAACAACATTTCGACCGTCAGTTTCTGCGCCTGGTATTTATCATTGACTTTCCATTGGCCGGGTCCTTCCTTAACCAGTTTGACCGTGTTGTTGTTTTTATCGGACATGAAAATCCGGGTCACGCTGGCAGTATCTTTAACGGCAAAATCACTCAGGGCTCTTTTGAAAGTGGAAGTGGATTGCGAAAGCCAAAGGATCAGTGCAGCCACTGCCAGGAGGATGACGATGAGGATGGAATACCTGTGCTTTTTCATGATTTTTGTTTACTTGACGGGTGTGCGTAAACCGCCCTTCTCACCTGAAACCTGATGATTCCCAGACCTGCAATGAGGATCACGGGCAGCAGGACATTGAGCAACTGCCATAAGAGCCGTTGTGACATCAACTTGTTGGCATCCAATGTGCGGAGTTTCAATTCCCTGGATCTGACAGAGATCAGTCCGGAATCGTCACAAAGGTAGTTGACCGCGTTGAGTATCAGATCCCGGTTACCAAAGGTCTGGCGGGAGTATTGATCATACCCCAGGGGCAGCGGATAACCCTCTTTCTGTGAAAAGCTGTTCTTTGCCAGATCGCCGTCGGCCATGACAATCATTTTGGTCTCACGGCTTTTCGCCCTGAAATCAAGCACGGGATTGACAGAGAGTTCGGGCGGTATGCGGTAAAGGAAAGCCGAAGTGAAAACACCTTCCAGTAAAACGGCTACGGGCTGAGGTCCCTGGCGGAACATCCGTTCATCGGGGCGTTCTCTAAGGATCTCGAGATCAATCAGGGCGGGTGCATTGACGGTCCGTGAATAGGGAGAGGTGTTCAGCAGCCATGTTTTTCTGATACCCGGGGCGGCCACGGTATCCAGACTGCTGATAAACTCCGTTTTCACGGCATTCAAACCATTCACGATGGGGTGGTTCATGGTCGGTATCAGCACCGGGAAAAAGTACCATTTAAAGAAATCAAACTGAGGTTGATTCCCGATTTGCCCGGTCTTCACCGGGATCTGCAAGGCATTCATATCCTGGACCAGGTTGAGGTTCAGCCGCACCCCGTAATTGAACAGCATGTCTTCCAGGTTGATGTCGTTAGGGATCCCGATGGTGCTGTTGTACTTTTGAAGACTGTCCATCGATGCAAAAACCGGATCGATCAGCCAAAGCACTTTCCCACCTCTCATGATGAACTGGTCGAGCAGGAACTTGTCCTTTTCATCAAAAGGTCTGACCGGTTTGGCGATGATAACAGCGCGGTATTTATTCAGCAGTACTTCATGGGTTGAGTCGGATTTGATTCTGACTGCAAGGCTGTTGATTTTATGGTTCAAGGCAATTCGATCAACCGAATAGAAGGCGGAAAGGGCATTTTGCAGATCGATTGTCTCAAGCTGGTTGAGTTCTCCATGCCCTTCGATGAAAGCGATCCGTGGTTTGATGGCGGTTTTCAGACTTTTGATGGCGCTCGCCAGGTTGTATTCGAGCGATTGCACGGAGGTATTTAAAACCTGATCGGGATCCTCCTGCAACTGTGCCATCAGCAATTGTACCGGAATCTCTTTCCCCTTGTAGGAGACGATGGCGCCCGGGAAGATGATCATTTGCGATGATTCACCTTTTTTGTTCACCCGAAGGTCGGTCGGTTGGAGCCCCTTTTCAACCAGGAGGCGGTAAGCATCGTTGCGGTCTTTGGCGTTGGGGTTATCCGACGGGTTGACAAATTCATATTGGATGTTGTCACTGTAAGCCCTGAATTCATCCAGCATTTCTTTGGTCTCATTCGAAAGCCGTTGAAAACCCGGAGGGAGATCGCCATTGAGAAAAACCCTGAAGAAAACGACATCGTCAAGGCTTTGAAGTATTTTTTTCGTGGCAGGAGCAATGGTATAACGTTTTTCGGCAGTCAGGTCAAACCGCGTGAAAAGAAAAGAGGCGATGATGTTGACAAGGACAATGATCAGCAGCCCGGTGATGAGTTGGACCAGATCGGAACGGCGGTTGTATTTCCTGAGATCTCTTGCCATTTTTTTACCATTTTCTGCTTGCCAGCGAGATTTTCGTAAGCAGGATAAACAAGGAAGAAACACTGATAAAGTAGATCAGGTCACGGGTATCAATCACTCCCCGGCTCATGGAGGTATAATGCGCGTTCAGCCCAAGGGATTCAACGATCAGTCCGGCTTTTCCCGACAAGATGAAAGTGTAGATGAACTCGAATCCGATGTAAACAAAAAAACTGATAAAAACGGCCAGGATAAAGGAAACGATCTGGTTATCGGTGAGGGAAGAGGCAAAGATTCCGATGGAGACAAAGGTGGCGCCCAGGAAGAGGAGGCCGATATACGAGCCCCCGATGGCCCCTGTATCCAGGTTTCCGGGGGGAAGGCCCAGAAGATAAACCGAGAAAAACCACACCATTGTGGGGAGCAGGGAAATAATCACCAGTACCACACCGGCAAAATACTTGGCCATAATGACTTGTAAATCGGTCAGCGGCTGGGTCATCAACAATTCAAGGGTCCCGCTCTTTTTTTCTTCGGCAAAAGAACGCATGGTGATAGCGGGGATCAGAAACAGAAAAATAAAAGGCGCCAGGATGAATAACCCGTCCAGGTTGGCGAAGCCGTTGTCGGGGATGTTGAATTGAAGCGGGAAGACCCAGAGGAACAAACTGATTACCACCAGGAAAACGATCATGACGATGTACCCTGTCAGCGCATCAAAAAAACCCTGAATCTCTTTCTTGAACAACGTAAACATTCACCTTGTTTTGGGCGTGCAAAATTACAAAAATTCGCGCAGTAAAAAACGGGAAGGATCAGTTTCCCGGAATCGGCCTGGAAATGTATGAATTGTAGTCGTAGACCAGCGGTTCGTAAGGTTCTTTCAGGAGGGGCGAAGAGATCAGAAAATCGGCAGTGGAACGATTGCAGGCCGAAGGAATATTGTATAATACCGTGATCCTGAGCAAGGCCTTTACATCGACATCATGAGGCTGGGGCTGCATCGGATCCCAGAAAAAGATAAGCAGGTCGATTTCGCCCTGAGAAATCATGGCACCCAATTGCTGGTCGCCCCCCAAAGGGCCCGATTTTAAACGGATGATCGGCTGGATGATCTCCTCCTCTTTCTCCAGTTTCGCAGTAATCGTCTCTTCCACCAACCGTCCGGTAGTGCCGGTGCAGATCAATTGATGCCCCAATAAAGTTTTATAATTGAACTCCACCCATTCAACCAGGTCTCTTTTACAATTATCGTGCGCGACCAACGCAATTCTTTTCGATTTTTCCACAGATACAATATTGATTATGTGATTATTAGGATGGTTTTTGGGCTTTATTGACCCTCCATCAGGAAAGTTCCACGGTTACCAGCTGATCGGGTTTCAGCCCCAGCAAGCTGCTTGCCTTGCCCTCACGGATGGCAATTTCGATGTACCCGCTGGTGGAAAACAGCGCCAACATCTCGCCCTGGTTGACATCTTTGTACGATTTGCTGATCGTAGTAATGCGATAGGAAGGAGAGCGAAAAGTGATGGCGAACTTTTTTCCTTTGGTGGCTGATAAAAACAACTTTTCGGTGATGTTGACATAAACATTCTCGTAGTTGTCGATATAGATCACCTTTCCTTTGATCAGGTCACCCTGGATGACCGGCTGAAACGCCATTTTCTGCAATACGTGTTCTTTCGGGTGACCCAGTTCCGAAAGGGGTTTTCCAGCGGCTATATGACAAGCCACCTTAACGAAAACATCGCGGGTGGGAAAGGTGAAGTAATCGGAATCCTGGATCACATCGATCTCAATGATTTGTTCAGGATTTTCATCAAAAAGGAGAGAAAAAATCCCGTTGTCGGCGGCAATGAAATACTGGTCCTTGTGCCTGACCAGGGTATGGGGCGTCTCGATGGCTGCCTCGCTGTTGATGGCAATAATATGGATCGATCCCGAAGGGAAACTACCGTAAAAATTACGAATGATGAAGGCGGCCTGGTTCAGGTCAAAAGCCGGTACCTGGTGCGAAATATCCACAATGGTTGCGTCAGGAAGGTGTCGCAGGATCGCTCCTTTGACAACCCCGGCATAATGATCTTTAAGCCCCCAGTCGCTGGTAAGTGTTATAACAGCCATGAAAAATCAATACATTTGTGTATTCAAAAATACACAATAATCCTGACTTTGGTTCCCTGAGAAGAATTTCCTGGTCCTCCAATCTCGTAAAAAGCATGATCCTCCTGCTATGAGTGAAAAAACCATCCGCCTCGAAACCATCCATCCGTTGGAAATTTTCGGTGCCAACGACCAAAACCTGGAAGTAATCCGGGATTTTTTCCCAAAATTGAAGATCGTAAGCCGCGACAATTACCTCAAAGCTTACGGAGAAGAGCGCGATCTGCTGGATTTTGAAGCGAGGTTCTCGTTATTGCTGCTGCATTTTGAGAAATTCGGCCGGTTGACCCGTATCGATATCACCCACTTGTTAGACACACCGCCGAACGGGAACGATGCAGCTCCTGAAACCGCTGCCGATGTCCTGGTCCACGGACGGAACGGAATGATCATCCGGGCAAGAACCGCTAACCAAAGGAAACTGGTGGAGGCCTGCCTCCGCTCCGATCTGGTTTTTGCCATCGGGCCGGCAGGAACGGGAAAAACCTATACAGCAGTCGCCCTGGCAGTTAAAGCGCTGAAAAACAAAGAGGTACAACGTATTATCCTGACCCGCCCGGCCGTGGAAGCCGGCGAAAACCTGGGATTCCTCCCCGGCGATTTGAAAGAAAAACTCGATCCCTACCTTCAACCCCTTTATGACGCTTTGGGCGATATGTTGCCCACCCAGAAACTTTTACAATACATCGAAGACCGGGTGATCGAAATCGCTCCCCTTGCCTTCATGCGCGGGAGAACGCTCAACAACGCTTTTGTCATCCTCGACGAAGCCCAGAATACCACCCCGGCCCAATTGAAAATGTTTCTGACCCGCATGGGCTCCCTCTCCAAATTCGTCGTCACGGGCGATATAACCCAGGTTGACCTTCCAAAAAACCAAGCCAGCGGGCTCATCCATGCCCAATCCATCCTGAAAGAGGTCAGCGGTCTTGAATTCATTTACCTCGACCACTCCGATATCATCCGCCATAAACTGGTAAGCCGGATCATTACAGCCTATGCCAGAGAATGAATTGACAGGAAATAGGTTATCTTTGTACCGCTAAAAACTATAAATAAAATGGAGAAGGTACTCAATCAGACCCATTTCTCTTTCCCCGGTCAAAAAAGTTTTTACAAGGGCAAGGTACGCGATGTTTATAACATCAATGATCAGTACCTGGTAATGATCGCCAGTGACAGGATTTCTGCATTCGATGTGGTATTGCCCCGCGGAATTCCTTATAAAGGGCAAGTTCTCAACCAGATAGCCGCCCGGTTCCTGGATGCCACTGCAACCATCTGCCCCAATTGGAAAATCAGCAGCCCCGACCCCAACGTGACCATCGGCCGGTTTTGCAACATCTATCCGGTTGAGATGATCATCCGTGGCTACCTCACCGGAAGTTCATGGCGTACCTATCAAACCGGAGCCCGCACCATCTGCGGAGTTCCCATTCCCGACGGGATGAAAGAGCACCAACGGTTCCCCGAACCCATCATCACACCCACTACCAAAGCCAAAGAAGGCCACGATGAAGACATCACCGAAGCAGGGATCATCCGGCAGGGACTGATCCCGGAAGAGGAATACGCAATCCTTAAAAAATATACCCTTTCCCTCTTCCAAAAAGGCACCGAAATGGCAGCACAACAGGGGTTGATCCTGGTCGATACCAAGTACGAATTTGGTAAGGGTTCCGACGGCAAAATTTACCTTTGCGACGAAATCCATACCCCCGACTCCTCCCGCTATTTCTACCTGGAAGGTTACGAAGAAAGATTATCGAACGGCACCCCGCAGAGGCAGCTTTCAAAAGAGTTCGTCCGTGAATGGCTGATGAAAAATAATTTCATGGGAAAAGAAGGACAAAAGGTCCCGGAAATGACCGACGACTGGATCCACGAGATTTCTGAACGGTACATCGAACTCTTCGAACGAATAACCGGCGAAAAATTTCAACGGGCTGCAACCGATGACCTTCCCGGCAGGATTGAGAAGAACATTCTTGATTTTCTGGCACATAACCCGCAATAAGACACCGATCCCTGACCATCTTCTGAAACCCGTAATCTGTTATGATCCCCTTCTCCCCGCCCCGCATGGATCAAAAGATCGTCGATGAAGTCGTCGATACGCTCTGGTCAGGGTGGATCACAACCGGCCCCAAAACCAAGAAATTTGAGAAGATGCTGACTGCCTACGGCGGCCATGCCGCTACCCTGTGTGTCAGCTCAGCCTCGGCCGGTTTGGAGTTGATGCTCCGGTGGTTCGGTGTGGGTCCGGGCGACGAAGTTATCCTTCCTGCCTACACTTACGCTGCAACCGCCAACGTGGTCGTGCACTGCGGCGCCAGGGTGGTTTTTGTCGATTCAGATACCGATTTCAATATCCGCCCCGATGCCATCCGCAAAGCCATCACGCCCCGTACCAAGGTGATCATGCCGGTCGATATCGCCGGTTGGCCCTGCGATTACAACGCCATCAATGACCTGGTGAAAGAACCACAGATCCGTTCACTGTTCCAACCTGCCAACCCTGAGCAGGAAAAACTGCAACGAATTCTGATCCTTTCTGATGCCGCCCACTCCATTGGCGGCGAATACCATGGCATCCGTACCGGCCGGCTGACGGATATCACCGTTTACTCCTTCCATGCCGTAAAAAACCTCACCACCGCCGAGGGAGGAGCCGTCTGCCTGAACCTCCCCGCTCCTTTCGACCACGACCTCCTCTACCGCGACCTCAATGCCAAATCACTCCACGGTCAAACCAAGGATGCCCTTGCAAAAACACAGTTGGGCGGATGGCGCTACGACATCATCGAACCGGGATACAAGTACAACATGACCGATATCCAGGCATCCATGGGAATCATCGAACTGGAAAGGTACAACGACGATATGCTGGTACGCCGGAAACACATCTTCGACCGCTATACTGCAGCCTTCTCCTCCTTTCCCCGGGCCGAGCTTCCACTCTACGAAAACGACGAACGAAAATCCTCGTACCACGTCTATCTTCTCAGAATCAGGAATATTAGTGAAGCGCAACGCGATGCCATCATCCGGGGTATCTTTTCAAGGAATGTGGCCGTGAACGTACACTTCATCCCCCTTCCGCTGATGACCTATTACAGGAATGCAGGTTACAGGATCGAAGATTACCCGGTTGCTTACGACAACTTTTCAAGGGAGATCAGTCTTCCCGTTTTTTATGATCTGACCGACCCGATGACCGATACTGTCATCGATGCCGTGGTCAGCGCCGTCGGTGAAGTGATGGGATAACACGGGAGGAATCAGGAATGGTCATTCGGCTTTGTGATATCGTTTTTTCTTTCCTTGGGCTGATTCTTTTATCCCCCTTGTTCCTGGCCATTATGCTTCTGATCTGGCTGGATTCAGGCTGGCCTCCCTTTTACCTGCAAACCCGGGTTGGAAAAGACAACAGGGATTTCAGGCTGATCAAATTCCGTTCGATGCGCGCGGGCGCCGACAGTAAAGGAGGATTGACCATCGGGTTGAGGGATTCACGCATTACCCGTACGGGGCATTTCCTGCGAAGGCACAAACTGGATGAATTACCACAACTTTTAAATGTGCTGAAAGGCGACATGAGCCTTGTCGGCCCGCGCCCGGAAGTGCGCCAGTTTGTGGACCATTATACTCCTGAACAAAAGCGGGTGCTTTCTGTTCGTCCCGGAATCACAGATCATGCTTCGTTGGATTATATCGATGAAAACGAGCTTCTTGGAAAAGCTGAAAACCCGGTCCAATACTATATTTCCGACATCATGCCGGCAAAGATCACGCTTAACATGCTTTACATCGATCACCCCACCTTTGCCAACTACTGCAGGATTCTGTGGAAAACACTCAGAAAATTGTTCTGAACTTACCGTTGGACGGCAATTCCTATTGGACGATGAATTGCCTGGAATGGGTTTCAGCCCCTTGACGGAGGACACAATAGTAACTACCTGAAGACAAATGGGTCAAATTCCATGGCAGGGTGTAGGTACCGGGATCCTGCACCCGATCGACCAGGGTTTCACAAAGTCTGCCTGCCGCATCCCAAACCTGCAGGATGATGGGAGCCGAAAACGAAGTTACCTGGTATTGAAAGGTAGCCTGACTGGTTACCGGGTTCGGATAAATTTTTAAAGACATGGCAGCGGAAGATGCTGATTCCCCGATCCCCAGTGGATAAAATACCGGGCTTCCGGCCTGAACCCAGGCGGTGTAGATCAGGTTGGCCAGGGCTTCAGAACCTCTTTTCATCAGATCGATGGTAAAGGCTCCCGTGCCGGTCCAAAGAAGCTGGTAATAGGCCGTGGAATAATCATTCCCCACAGCGGCACGGGCTGCTGCATCCACTGCCAGGATGCTGTCGACATAGCAATGGTTCAGGTAGATAAAGGAAAAAATGTAGTCCCTCACGTTGGATATCAGATGCGCCGTATCGGGTTGATAAACCAGCAGGTTGTCGTACCTGCCAACCATACTGGTCTCGTAATGGGAGTGAATCCCCTCCTGCCCGGTCAATTGTCCGTTGAAGTTTTCCGTGATATGAAGCGGGTTGTGTCCATCGCCCACGTAATGCCCCAGGTCGGCAGCAAAAAGTGCGGACCGTTGCCAATCGTGCCTTTGAAAGCAGGCTTTCAGTGAATCGAAGGTGGTAAGGGTTGCCCAGGGAAGAATACCATGGCCCAAAACAAAGGAGTATCCATGCAATAAAAAGTTGGAGTCGATGTACTGACTGATTTTTCCGGTTTGCAGAAATTCTGCATAGACATCGATGTCGATGTAATGGCGGGATGCTTCCGTTGGGTCGGTATCTTTGCGGTAATCGGCTTCGGAGGCATAGTTGGTGACAATACCGGTCCAGTTGGGCTTGAGAAAACAGAGAGGCAGCGGATAAGCTTGGGCCGAACCGGAACTGATGATGCGATGCCCCCGGGATCCCCAGGATGAAAGCAAAACAAGCAGCAACAATAAAGGGATGATGGAAAGGTATTTTTTCATTCGGTCGATTTTAGTAAATATTCCAGATCTTCTGTTTTATCTGTATCACCTGTTTTGTTACAGGCAAAAATGAGGCTGTTTATAAGACGGCGAATGACCTCTGTATTGGTACACGGAGCAAAAAAGGAGGAATCGGTTTTTATCTTCAGTTGGCGGATAAAAAGTTCAATTTCCCTGCGGGTAAAGACAGCTCCTTTATTAAAAGGGTTGATATAAAAGAGGACTTGGTCACTGGTTGGGTCCGTGATGCGGGAATCGGCTAAATAGGCAAGGATAAAGTGCTGGGGGAGGCTTACCCCTGTTATCGGTAACCCCAGTTTTTCAGCGATGATGATATAGAGCATTCCCAGCGAAAGCGGGCTTCCAAGGTGTGTTTGAAGAAAAGTATCAAGCCAGGAATTAGCCGGCAACACGGGATTGATTTTATTCCCTTCGAAAAGATGGATGCCGAAGAGAATATGATTCAAAACTTTAACGTTTTCGAGGGCGGTCAGGTTTTCATGCAGTTCGAGCCAGACATCCATTCTGATCTCCTCAATGCGGGTAACGATGGCTTTTTCATCCAGGTCCGGGTTGTTGAGTTTGGTTACCAGCAGGTATCCTTTCAGAAGGTCCGAGGAGGAGGTTTTCACCCAGGCAGCCAATTCAGCAGCGAGGGCTGTACGTTGCAAATTCCGTCGGATTTCGACAATCCGTTCCTGGACCAGCGGGTTAAAGTTTGTTTCCCATGCTTTTTCAAGCGGGGGAAGCGCCTCCGTGCCAAAAGACCAGATCTTCTCACGAATGATTTGATAGGTTTTGTCATCCGGTTCATCCAGAAGTTTGATAAGCGCTGATATTTTTGGATTTTCTGCCACGATAAACGGGATGGTAGGTAAGAAGCGGGGTTAAATTTACCGGGTGATGGTTTCCAGCACCAGGGCGATCAGATCTTTTACCACTTTTTTATGGGATCCGTTGTAATCGCCGGTTGCCCGGTTGGCAATCAGGGCACAGATCGTCATCATTTCGTGGCCCATCAGGGCTCCCAATCCGTACAATGCGGAGGTTTCCATCTCAAAATTGATGATCCGGTGACCGTTGTGGCTGAACTGTTGGAGTTTACTCACCATTAACGGGTCAGCTAACGGCAGGCGGAGAAATCTTCCCTGGGGTCCGTAGAAGCCGGGTGCAGTGGCGGTAATACCGGGGACTGCATAAGGTTTGAACTGCTCAACCAGCCGGGAGGATCCCGGTACGCAATAAGGTTTTGAAAGATCAGAAGGCCATGCTGTCTGGCGGGCAAAAGCAGCGGTCAGTTCTTTATCAAGGATAGAAGGAGTATCTTTATAGAAATAGAGAAGGTTGTCAAGGCCCAGGGCGTGGGTTGACAAACCAAAACTATCGACCGGAACATCGGGTTGGATACTTCCGCTGGTGCCAATGCGAATAATTTGCAGGGCACGGCGCTCAGTTTTCGGAGTGCGGGTCTTCAGGTCAAAATTGGTCAATGCGTCCAACTCGTGCATCACGATATCACAGTTGTCGGTACCTATCCCGGTGGATAAAGCAGTGATGCGCTTTCCTTTGTAATAACCGGTTTCTGATTTGAACTCCCGGTTGGAGGCTTTGTGTTCCACACGCGTGAAATGGTCAGAGATATCTGCCACACGGTCGGGGTCACCCACTACAATAACATTCTCTGCAAGGTCTTCCGGGCGAAGGGCGATGTGGTACACACTTCCGTCGTCGTTGATAATTAAGTCGGGTTCAGCTAATAATGGCATATCTATCAAATTTTTGCAAAATTAAGAAAAATAAGATCAGGGTCTCTTTCCTACTGCCTCTCAAACAGCAATTTTGGTATTTTTGCTGTCATGAAAGCAGAGATCATTAACATTGGCGATGAATTGCTCATCGGCCAGGTCGTCAACACCAACGCGTCGTGGATGGCCGAACAGTTGACCCTGACAGGTTTTCCCGTGATACGGGTCACCGTGATAAGCGATACCCGCGACCAGATTCTCGACGCGCTGAAGGAGGCCGAACAACGGTCTGACATCGTGCTGATTTCCGGTGGAATAGGTCCTACCAACGATGACATCACCAAACAGACCCTGTGTGAATACTTCAATACCTCGTTGGTTTTCGATGAAGATGCTTACCGCGATATCGAATTGTTCTTTGCTCTCCGGGGAATGAAGGTTACTCCGCTGAACCGGCAGCAAGCCGAATTACCCGCTGCCTGCATCTCTCTTCCCAACAAACTGGGTACTGCCCGCGGGATGTGGTTCGAAAAAAGGGATCCCTCCGGCCGGAAGGTGGTCTTCGTTTCCATGCCGGGTGTCCCCTTCGAAATGAAAGAGCTGATGGTCAAAGAGGTGATACCCCGGTTGAAAAACCATTTCAACCCTCCTTTTCTTTATCACAAAACACTCCTGACGCAGGGAATCGGGGAATCCTTCTTAGCTGAACAGATCGCCCGGTGGGAAGAAAACCTTCCGGAAAACATTCGGTTGGCCTACCTTCCCCAGCCGGGTTTGGTACGACTTCGTCTCTCCGGTTCGGGCGACAATGAAACGACAGTCCGCCGGCAAGTCACAACTGCTGCAGAGGAACTGCAATCCCTGATCCCCGATTACCTGTTCGGTCAGGATGATGATACCCTCGAAGCAATCATCGGCCGGTTGTTGACCCAAAAAGGTCAAACCCTGGCCACTGCCGAGAGTTGTACCGGAGGGTATATTGCCCATCTGATCACCTCTGTACCCGGAAGTTCCAACTACTTCAAAGGATCCATCGTTGCTTATGCCAACGATATTAAAGAAAATCTGCTCTTCGTCTCCCCTGAAACGATTCTTAAAAAGGGTGCCGTGAGTGAAGAAACTGTCCTTGAGATGGCCGTCGCCGTCCAAACCCAGTTAGCAACCGATTACGCGATCGCTACCACCGGCATTGCAGGACCCGACGGGGGCACCGCCCTGAAACCGGTGGGCACAGTTTGGATCGGCATAGCCACTCCCGGAGAAGTCTTCGCCCGTCAGTACCTGTTTGGCGATAACCGCGAAAGGAACATTCGGAAGACAGCGCTCCAGGCACTGAACCTCTTGCGGAAATCGCTGTTGTAAATTTTTCCCGGTAGCCATTGAAAATCCAAAAAATAGTTCTATCTTTGCACTCCATTTTGAAAGGGTAAAAACATACAGCAATGGCAAGGATTTGTGAAATTACCGGAAAAAGCGCGATCAAAGGAAACTCCGTTTCTCACTCCAACAAAAAATCAAAACGTTGGTTCAACGCCAATATACAAACCAAAACCTTCTTCATCGCCGAAGAGCAAAGAGAGATCACCCTGAGGGTATCTGCTGCAGGCCTGCGCAATATTGACAAAAAAGGCATCTATACCTGCATCAAAGAAGCAAGAGAAAAAGGTTATCTTTCCAAATGATTTTTTTCATGGGTAAAAATGCTGTTACCAACGTAACAGCATTTTTTTTTGCCATTTCATGATCTATCAGGTTATTTTTCCGGTACACGGCTTCAGCCGTAATCTCCCGCTACAATCTGCTCTATCACAGAGTCGGGCATGGGGTTTGACCAGTTTTCAGGGTTAATTCACCATCAACCGCTGACCCCTTCTCCGATAATCCACCTCAACCCCCAACCCCTTCTCTGTTAATCCACCTCAACCCCCGGCCCCTTCTCCTCAAGGAGAAGGGGAGTTGTGGGCTGCCATACTTTCTATGTGTTTCAGTGTTTTATGCAAAACCTGGTTGCCTTTTCAAATATCCCTCCATCAGCATTCTAATGAAGCAAATACTCCCGGCTCTTACCAATAAAAACCATTCTATGAAAATACAAAAATCCAATAACTCTCCCCCCCTTCTCCTTGAGGAGAAGGGGCCGGGGGTTGAGGTGCGCAGAGGAGAAGGAGAATTGCGAGCTGCCCCGAAAAAACTTCCAGGTTTGAATTTTACAGACTTTGTATTTTTTTATTAGCTAATTACCATAACAACGAA
>Ga0209099_1000924_pt1 | contig 32505 bp, 19 predicted proteins | sample AD_JPNHW2_MetaG_FD_184430 | JGI IMG/M metagenome (GOLD analysis project Ga0209099, IMG submission 184430) | Active sludge microbial communities of municipal wastewater-treating anaerobic digesters from Japan - AD_JPNHW2_MetaG (SPAdes) (version 2) | ecosystem: Engineered > Bioreactor > Anaerobic... | reverse complement strand
AAAAACAAGTTCTTTCACCACGAAGGCACGAAGAGCACGAAGTTTTTTTAATGACTCGATCCTTCTTCGTGTCCTTCGTGACTTCGTGGTGAGAATCTCGGGTTGCGGGCATAAGCCCGCGTTAGAATTACGGTTCTGGCTTCTTCCGGCCGCTGCGAAAGAGGCGCCCCCTCCAGCTTTGCAGGCACAACACGACGTACTATTCACAACTCACTACCCACCCCCGCGCCCGCGGAAAAAATCCCGCCTTTGCAAAAAATCCCGCTTGCGCTGCCCTATTCATTACGCTACGATTACCATGTCGTAAAAAAGTGGGGTTGTTTTTGCGGGTGCAGAAGCAGCCCCGTTAAGCTGAGAAGCCCACGTTTTCAAGGAGAACGGGCGAGCGGCGGGAGAAGGGGAGAAGTGCGTTAGTTCATTAGTTTAACGACTAAACTGCTAACCGCTAACTCCTACATTTTCTGCCGCTCCGAGAGTGACGCATGACGCCGCGAGGCCCCAGGCCCCGCCGAGACGGTACCGGGAGTAGATTCATTCTTTCGTTGTGATCTCGTTGTAACCCGACACCGCCGAAGCCGCCGCAAGCCGTATCGCGCCACGCGCCCGGGAGAACCGGAAAGGGACAGGACGGGGTCATCGAACCGTCCGCACGGCAGAAGCGGGATTTGGCCGCCTCCGCCGCCCCGAAGGGAAATCCGACCCCCACCCCTTAAAAAGCGTATGTTTCTCGAAATGGTTGTTGACGCGACAGTGACCCTCGGGTAAACTGTAGGCGTATTTGATTGGAAAAGTGTCACCTAAACGAAAGGTGAAGTTAGAAATCAGAGGGCAGAGAGCAGAGTTGTAAAACTCCTAACTCCTAACTCCTAATTCCTAATTTCTCCGCGGAGGTTGGATAATGAAAAAGTTAGTAACTGCATTCGCAGCGTGTGCTTTGACCGGCGCGGTCTTCGCTCAGGTCGAGAGCGTGAACATCGTGGGGTATTCGACTACCTCGCTAGAAAATGGCTTCAACATGGTTGGTGTAAACTTCGAAGCTGTTGGCGGTGGCGCTGCTGATCTCAATAATGTCGTGATCCCTGATGGGTTAGCAGGTATTTCCGATTGGGATAATTTTACAGGTGGAGATCAATTGCTGATCTGGGATCCTGCTGCTCAAGGTTATCCTGTGTTCTACACTTGGACTGGACCCAATGCTGAGAGTGTCGGAGGTTGTGAGGCCGGAACTAACAATAAATGGGTTGACCTCAACACGTGGAACTTGGATGTTGCGACGTTGCCTGTCATTGACATTCCGGTTGGTGGTGCGGCTTGGGTTTTGCGCACGACTGTAGGTTTAGCTTCACTAACCTTTTCCGGACAGGTTAAAACCACGGCTACACAGGTTGCTTTGGAGCAAGGTTTCAACATGTTCGCGAACACGATGCCTGTATCGTTAAATGCGAATAATGCTTCACAAGTCACTTTCACAGGGCTTGCGGGTATTTCCGATTGGGATAATTTTACAGGTGGAGATCAATTGCTGATCTGGGATCCTGCGGCTCAAGGTTATCCTGTGTTCTACACTTGGACCGGACCCAATGCTGAGAGCGTCGGAGGTTGTGAGGCCGGAACTAACAATAAATGGGTTGACCTCAACACGTGGAACTTGGATGTTGCGACGTTGCCTGTCATTGACATTCCGGTTGGTGGTGCGGCTTGGTTACAGCGTACGACAGCTGGAGCGGCGAGCATAACAGTTTCGGCGTTGTAAAAAGAGGATTGAGATGTAAATGGTGGTTTGACCATTTGCAGAACAAAAACGTTATTATGAGCAAAGCATGAGTTTGGTGAATCCGTTTTTCGGAAAAGCCACCAAAAACAGCTTAAGCTCTAATAACATTGAAAAAGAAAGAAAATGAAAATGAAGAAAATGTTTGCACTTATGGCGATCATGGTGATCGCAACTCTGTCAGAGGCTGCCACAATTCAGTGGGGGTCTAACGGTGCTGCCTATTTTGATGCTAACCGGTTGAGTGCCACGGCGAATGATAATGGTGTGGCATATTTGATCGCATTTGAAGGTGGTGGTGGTGCTGTTACTGCAGGCATGATTGCAGCGGCTTATGATAATTGGAAGGGGACTACATATAACAATGTCGTCGCTGGACCGCAAGCGTCTGCTGGAACAGGTCTAATGGGTACTACTTACATCATTGCTGATGGGGCTGCGATGGGTAGTTCTGGTTTGAATCTGACAGAAGATGCAACCTATTTCGCAAATATCTTTTTCACTACGCGAGATGGTCAGGATTACTATTATCAGTCAGGATCAACGTTGTACGATCAACAAGGAGCATACTGGACGGCTGCAACATCCACACTTGATGTGCGTTCGTCGCTGCCGTCGGGCACGACCTGGACGACGATTCCCGAGCCGACCTCGATGGCCCTCCTGGCCCTCGGCGCCGCGGCCATCGGCCTGCGTCGCAAGTTCCGCGCGTAATTCCGCGGACGGCTGAAATCGAAAAAGAACCCCGGGAGAAATCTCGGGGTTCTTTTTTTGTGCCGGGGCGTGTGAAAGGAGGAGTGAGTGGTGAATGGTGAGTAGTGAGTGGTGAGTGGAGAGTGGTGAGAGGGGGGATTCTGCGGAGATCCGGACGTTCAGGAGTCACAACCGAGACGGATTATGATTACGATTACGATTACGATTATGATTAAGCCCGCCGCGCGGCGGCGCCGTGAAGAAACCGTCGGGTAACGTTCCCGGCAGGTTTCCCCGATCGGCACAGACAGAATCACGCATGCGGCACTCTCAATCTCACCCTTCCAGCCTTCCATTATTCCAGCCTTTCTTTCTCGGCCGCGTCAGCGATCACCTTTTTAGAAACATCGACCAAGGAGCGCCAGAAGATCCGGCGCTCCGGCTCTCTCCGGATCGCTTCGGCCTTCTGTTCCGGCGTCCAAGGATCTCCCCACGCGACAAACACCCGCTCGACCGACGCCTTCTTCTCCAGCCGTTCCAGTCGCTTGTTTTTGTCTCTCATACCTCACCCCGCATTTCATTTTTTTTGCGCGTCAGCGCTGTTTCAAGAGCCTCCAGACGCCTCTCGAAGTCCTCCAACTCGCGGACCTTCATGGCGTGCGCCAGGATGTCGTTGCAGACCAGCCTCCGCAGGCGGTCGTCCTTTACGTTCAGCAGTCCTGCCAACTCGGACGCGGCACGCGTGGCTTGCGTCTTGACGCTCTCCAGCGCCGCCGAGAGCGCGGCCTCCCGCTGCCGTGCCAGTTCCTCTTTGAATGCCGGCTCGTTCTGCCAGCGATAGGCCGTCGAGCGAGTCACGCCTGTGGTTGCGCAAGCCGTCTGAACGTCGGGATCAGCTGCCAGCGCCGCCAACAGCCGCAGCTTCTGCGGAGTCAACTCCTCTGCCATGGTGTCAGTCCTTTCTGTAGGTTTTGGGCGACTGCCGTTACCCGGCCGGCGGGTTTAAACAACACGCCCCTTTACCCTACGCAAAAAATCAACATCCGGGGCGTTTCAAACTGTCGTAAATGAGTCGCAACATGTTGCCGTGCATTGTGTTAAAACATCTATCATGCGACTCACTGCCTTCAACGTTCGAGGTTCAGCGCTGGGCGTTCTTGTATGATGACAATTGCGGACGGCTTTGTGTTTTTCCGGAAAGTGTCCCATCCCGTCCCGATTTGTCCCATTCCTTGTTTTCGATTGTACGTGTCGGTTCGTCAATCATTCAACTCCTCCTTCCTCCTTCCTGACTCCTGACTCCTCCCTTCTTCCGCTTCCCTCTCCGCTTGCCATCTCTCCGTTTCTCGGTTACAGTTTTCCCCACGCTGTTCAAACGACAGCCGTCATTCAAACTCAGGGGGAAAACATGATCCGCACGTTGTCGCTGCTCGCCGCCGTTTCATTCGCTCTTCACGCCGCCGCCGAGGCGCCGGAGGCCGCGCCGGCCGAAACCCCCGACATGACGCCGCTCTTTAACGGCAAAGACCTGTCCGGCTGGTACGGCGATCCCGCGCTGTGGTGCGTCAAGGACGGCGCGATCCGCGGCGAGACCACGCCGGAGAAGCCCGCGCAGGGCAACACTTTCCTGATCTGGAAGGACGGGACCACCCGGGACTTCGAACTGCGCCTGTCGTTCCGCTGCAGCGCCTCGAACAACTCCGGCATCCAGTACCGCTCCGCGCAGATCGCCGCCAAGCCCGGTGCGAAGAACGTCTGGCGTCTGCGCGGCTACCAGCACGAGATCCGCAACGAGGCGAAGCTGCCGAACGTGTCGGGGTTCATCTACGACGAGGGCGGCAGCCGCAAGCGCGTCTGCCTCGTGGGCGAGAAGGCCGTGTGGCAGGACGGCGCGAAGCAGGTGCAGGGCTCGCTGATCGACGCCGAGGGCTTCAAGGCGCTGATGAAGCTCGACCAGTGGAACGATGTCGTGATCGTCGCCCGGGGCAACCGCATCCGGCACTACCTCAACGGCCGCCTGACGCTGGACTTCACGGACGACGACCCGAAGCTCGCGCTGCTTGACGGCGTGCTGGGCCTGCAGCTGCACGCGGGCAAGCCGATGTGGGCGGAGTTCAAGGACCTCCGCATCAAGGCGCTGAAATAGATGGCGGGCAGGTTTGTTTTCCCGCGAATCTCCGCGAATGGGAGCGGCCGGCATTTTTCTTGACGCTGATCGCTGAAAAATGGCTGCCGCAACCGTACCGGGTGGGGCGGGGGTGCGGCTTCAGCCGAAACCGCCGTTCCGGATTTTTAGCGATCAGCGTAAAAAAATCAGGAACGGCTCTTCTTCGCGGAGATTCGCGGGCAAGAAATCTTTCACCGCAAATCCAAAAGAAGAAATTGCTATGGGGGAAAAGATGCGGGCAACGGTATTCATCTGTGCGGGGATAACCCTTGCGGGACTGGCGGTCCGGGCTGCGGAGCGTACGCCCGCGGCCTGCATGGACCAGGCGTGGGACGTGACGTGGCAGCGCTTCTACCTGCCGCGGACGCACCTGTTTTACGATTACCTGACCAGCTACGCGCCCGGCAAGGAGCTGGCGCACCTGCCGACCGCCGCCGAGGTCGCGCGGCAGGATCCCAACGAGTGCGGGTACGGCACCGGCATGGAGGACGGCATGATCTCCGCCGGGGTCATGCTCGATCTGATCGTCGACCGCTACGAGGTGACGAAAGAGGCGTTCCTGCGCGAGCGCGCGCACGAGGTTTTCCAAGGCGTGCGGCTCTGCGCCACGGCCCACGGCGTGACGGGCTTCCTGGCGCGCGCGGTGTGCGCCGACGACCTCAAGAGCATCTATCCGAACTCCTCGCGCGACCAGTACACGCATGCCGTCCAGGGGCTCTGGCACTACGCCCGCAGCCCCCTGTGCGCGCCGGAGACCCGGCGCGAGGTCGGGGAGATCCTTTCTGCGATCGCCGACCGCATGACGCGCAACGTGGTGCCCGCGAACGATTACGACTCCCTGCGCGCGGACGGCACGCGCGACACGCGCGGCATCAGCCGCATGTGGAACGTCATGGGGCACGAGGCGGCGCGGCTGCCGATGATCTACGCGGCCGCCTGGGACGTGACCGGCAAACCGGAGTACCGCGAACGCTACCGGCACTACATCGCGCCGGCGGTCAAGCAGTCCTACGACGTCGACGGGCGGCAGCCCACGTACGCCCTGCTGCAGCTGCAGGGCTCGCTGGAGCTGCTGGAGGCGCTGGAGCAGGATCCGGAGCTCAAGCGCCAGATGCGCGAGGTGATGGCGGCGACGTCCGCGCGCTGCGCGGAGCGCGCCAAGAACGCGGACCGGGCCGCGGCCGCGCTCGACCTGACGGCGCTCTGCGGCGACTGGCGCACGACCGAGGGGCTGGCCTGGAAAGGCGCGTACCGCAAGGTCTGGTACGCCATCCGCGAGAGCGGCGAGGCGGCGCTGACCCAGCTCATGGACCCGGCGGCGCCCTACCCCGACGCGCAGAAAGAGCTGCTGTGCCGCGCCATCACGCGGATCGACTACAGCCGCGTTTCGAGCGGCGGCATCTTCTACCTGCAGGGCGCCTACTGGAAAGCCCGCCGCCGCGGCCTCCTCCCGTGAGGAAGAAGGAGGGTTGAGCGTTTGAACCCTCAACCCTCAATTTACGAAGTTGCTCCCATCGTTTGTTTCCGCTCCGCAGGTGGCGGGCTTAATCCCAATCGTAATCGTAATCTTCATCCTAACGCGGGCTTACGCCCGCAACCCGAGATTCTCACCACGAAGTCACGAAGGACACGAAGAAGGAGCGAGTCATTAAAAAAACTTCGTGCTCTTCGTGCCTTCGTGGTGAAAGAACTTGTTTTTTATTGCTGTTGTTGGTTTGTAAGGCACTAATCTTAATCCGTCTCAATTGTGTCTCCTGAACGTCCGGATCTCTGCAGAATCTCCCCTCTCTCCAACCCCACTTACCATTCACCACTCACAACTCCCCACTCCCCACGCACTACTCCCCACTCACGACTCACTACTCACTACTCACCACCCCCCAACTCCTTCATCCTGACTCGTCTTCCCGCGCGCTCCCTCTTCCACGGTAAGCCGCTTTGTGATATTGTTTAAAAAAGGCTGATGAGCCCTTGGAAACTTGCTCCAAACAAAACAGGAACACACCATGAAAACCGTTCTCGTCGCGCTCTCGATGTTCTCCCTCTGCACCGCCCTCTTCGCGCAGCCCGCGCCCGCCGTCCAAGGTGACGCGCTCAAGACGCCCGTCTCCAACCTTGTCCGCCTTGATCCTGCGGCCCGCTCGAATATGCTTGCCAAGACAGGCGGCATGATCATGGCTCCGGCGAAAGGCCCCGTGCTCGTTTTCCTGAACACCCAGAAGCGCGTCACCGACAACGGTTTGTCGCCGATGGCGGATCAACTCCGGAAGATCCTGCGGCTGTCGATCACGGTGACTGACAAGCCCTCGCAGGAACCCGTGACCGAAGCGCTCGCGGCGCTGGCGGACAATAACACCGCCGCCGTCTTGGTGCTGGCCGACGTGCCCGGCTATCCCTCCCTGCTGGTGGCGCCGGAGAACCGCTGGGCCTTGGTGAACGTGGCTGCCCTCGGCGACGGCGCGGCGCTCACGGAGCGCACGCAGAAAGAGGTGTGGCGCGCTTTCGGCTACCTCATGGGCGCGGCCCATTCGAACAAAGAAGGCTGCTTGCTCAAGCCGGTCTTGTCGGCTGCGGACCTTGACGCGCTCAACGCCAAAATGCTCTGCCCCGAACCGTTCATGAAAATCATGAACCTGGCCCAGAAACTGGGCATGACGCCTCAGCGCATGACGACCTACCGCAAAGCGGTGGAAGAGGGCTGGGCACCCGCGCCCGCCAACGACGCGCAGCGCGCGATTTGGAACGAGTTGAAAAAGAAATAGAAGACGCCACGACGAAGAGAGAAACGGGTGAGTGGTGAATGGTGAGTGGTGAATGGTGCGGCTCGCGGGGACGTTCTCCCGTGCAAAACGCGCGCTGGGCGCATGGCGAGGCTGTGCCGAGCCGCTTTTCGAACGCCCCGCGAACGGCTCACCGCAGGTTCGCCCTCCACACCGGGCCCTTCCCGGGGCCTTCCATAACTCCTCTTTCTATTTTGCACGCGGCGGGATTTTGATATAATTTTGAATTATGAAATCGTTCGGTTATACGTTCCGCGATGCGTCGGGCGCGCTGAAGAAAGGCACGCTCCAAGCCGAGGACCGGACCGACGCCCTGCGGCAGATCAAGGCCAAGGGCTGCGTGCCCGTCTCGGTGGCCGAAGGCCAGACCGCGGCCGGCGGCCCGGCGTGGAATCCCGCGTGGACTGTCCGGGGGGCGTGGATCGCCGCCGCGGGCGTGGTTCTGATCGGCGGGCTGGCCGTGTGGCACAGGGCGGAACGCAAGCCCGTGAAACGCCCCGCCGTTGTTGCGGCCGACATCAAAAAGGCGGCACCCGCCGCCAAGCCGAAGCCGGTCAAGCCCGTCGCGGCAAAACCTGTCCAAGTTCCGGCGATAACCGTGCCTGCGGCCGACGTGCCGAACCCCGAACCGAAGCCTGCGACAGCCGCGGCCCTTCCTGCGAGCCAGCCTCTTCCGCCGCCTGCGCCTCAACCCTCGGAAATCGCGGTGGAGACGCCGGTGCGGCCGCATCAGTTCAAAAACAAGACGGAGCAATTGCTCTCCATGGCCATGAGCGTGCCGCCCGGCGGTTTTGTGCCGCCGCTGCCAATCAGCCCGGAGATGGAACAGGACTTCGCAAAGTCGTTGACTAACGAGATTGTGATTTTCGACGATGACGACGAGCGTACCGCCAACATCAAGGAGAACGTGGCCGTGGCCAAGAACCAGCTGATCGAGATGGTCAAGCAAGGCCGTAGTGTGGCGGACGTCATACAGGAGTATCAGAAGACGAGAAACGCGCATACTGCGGCGCGTTCCGAGGCCCAGGCGGAGCTCTCGAACCTGTACCGGAGCGGCAAGACGCAGGAGGCCAGGGAATACATGGAGAAGGTCAACAAGGCCTTCACCGAGCTGGGTATCGACCCCGTCTCCCTGCCGTCGGCGAAACGTACGGCGAAGTGATCCTGGTGGGCAAAGAGCGCCTTACGAACCAACGAATCTTTCTCCCGCCAAGGCGCAAAGACGCCAAGTCGTTCCGACACCCTTTGTTCCTTCGCGTCTTTGCGGGAAAAACATCGGGACCAACCTCCCTGCAAGGTCCGAAAAACGCGCGGCCTAGTGTAGTGTCCCATAAATGGCGATACACACTCACCCAGCAATCTCAATCCTAATCTTAATCTTACGCGTAATCTTAATCGATTAAGATTAGGATCAAGATTACGATAAGAAGCATGGCTAGTTATTTAAGGGACACGACACTGTTTCTCTTCAAGTCCTCTCTTTCCGCTGTATCGCCTCGCCGGCCTACAGCCTGTTTCCGTCCTGCTCTTGAACGCGGATGTTGTTCAATCATGAAAATCATGTCATCATGTCAACGTATCGGCAAGGTATTGCAACTCCTAACGCGGGCTTACGCCCGCAACCCGAGATTCTCACCACGAAGTCACGAAGGACACGAAGAAGGAGCGAGTCATTAAAAAAACTTCGTGCTCTTCGTGCCTTCGTGGTGAAAGAACTTGTTTTTTATTGCTGTTGTTGGTTTGTAAGGCACTAACGCCTCCCTAACTCCTAATTCCTAATTCCTCCTTCCCCATGACGCCACCCGACCGACAGCCCTCCCGCAAGCACCGCCCGCGCGGGATCGAGATCCTCCACGAGGACCGCGACCTCTTCGTGGTCAACAAGGAACCGGGCGTGCTGACCACCGGCACGCGCCGCGACGAGGCCTTTACCGCGGAGAACGTGCTGAGCGACTATCTGCGCAAGGGCTGCGCGCGTTCCAGCAAGCACGTGTATCTCGTGCACCGGCTGGACCGCGAGACCTCGGGCGTGCTGCTCTTCGCCAAAAGCGAAGAGGCGCAACAGCGCCTCAAGGACAACTGGAAGTCCACCGAAAAGTTCTACCTGGCGGCGGTGCGGGGTCACCTGAAAGCGAAGCAAGGCCTCTTCTCCAGCTATCTGGCCGAGAACGAGGACCTGTACGTGTTCTCGGTCGACGACCCCTCGCAGGGCAAGCTCTCGCAGACCGCCTACGCGGTGATCAAAGAGGCGCCGGGGCTGAGCCTCGTGAAGATCAAGCTGCTCACCGGGCGCAAGAACCAGATCCGCGTGCACTTTGCCGAAGCGGGCCACCCGGTGGCGGGCGATCCCAAGTACGGGCGCGGCGATCCCTTCCGCGAGCGCCTCTGCCTGCACGCGAAGTCCATCGCCTTCGACCATCCGCACAGCGGCCGGCGCATGTTCTTCGAGACGCCGATCCCGGAGACTTTCGCGCGCCTCGCCCGCGGCCTCACCGAGGCGGAGTGGCAGGCCACGGCGGTGGAGTGCTGAGCCCCGCCGGGAAAGGCCGAAACCGCGATTCCTGATTTTTAGTGCCTTACAAACCGACAACATCAATAAAAACACGTTATTACACCACGAAGGCACGAAGAGCACGAAGTTTTTTTAATGACTCGCCCCTTCTTCGTGTCCTTCGTGACTTCGTGGTGAGAATTTCGGGTTGCGGGCTTCGCCCGCGTTAAGGAGATACCGTATGCCTCTGTTCCGTCTTGCCGCGTGCGCGGCGTTCGCGCTGAGCGCCTGCGTCGCGCCGGCTTTCGACAACGCGGCTCTGTATCCGCCATCGCTCGCCAGCACCGGCGACCTCAGCCGCGTGCGGCAGGTGCTGGCCAAGGCGCAACGCGGCGAGAAGGTGACCGTCGCGGTGATCGGCGGTTCGATCACCGCAGGGGCCAAGGCGACGAAGCCGGAGCGGCGCTACGGCAACCTGATCGCGGAGGGGTGGCGCAAAGCGTTCCCGCAGACGCAGGTGGAATTCGTCAACGCCGGCATCGGCGCGACCGGCTCCAACTTCGGCGCGCTGCGCGCCCGGCGCGACCTGCTTTCGCACCATCCCGATTTCGTCGTGGTCGAGTATGCCGTCAACGACGCGAACACGCAGGCCTCGGCGGAAACGTTCGAAGGCCTGGTCCGGCAGATCCTGAGCCAGCCCAACCGGCCCGCCGTGGTGCAGCTCTGCATGATGCACGCGGGCGGCGGCAACGCGCAGGAGTGGCTCGGCAAGGTCGGCCGGCACTACGGCCTGCCGATCGTCAGCTACCGCGACGCGCTCTGGCCGGAAATCGCCGCCAAGCGGATCGCCTGGGAGGAGGTCATGGCCGACGAGGTCCACCCCAACGACCGCGGCCACGCCTGCGCGGCCGAATACGTGGACAGCCTGCTGGCGCTCGCCAGAGCGCAGCCGGACACGCCCGCGGCGGACCGGGCGCTTCCCGCGCCGCTGTTCGGCGACCTGTACGAGCACACCGCCCTTTTCGAGGCGCCGGACCTGAAGCCGCTGAACAACACGGGCTGGACGCTCGACGCGAAGGCCCAAGGCTGGCACAGCGACGCGCCCGGCAGCGTGATCACGTTCGAGCTCGACGGCACGGCGCTCTTTTCCATGCACCACGTGATCAAACGCGCGATGGGCAAGGCCCAGGTGCAACTGGACGGCGGCGCGCCCGTCATCCTCGACGGCTGGTTCAGCGGGACGTGGGGCGGCTACCGCAGCACCAGCCTGCTGGCCAAGGACCTCAAGCCGGGCAAGCACGTGGTGCGCATTGAACTGCTGGCGGAGAAGAACCCCGGCAGCGACGGCCACGCGTTCACGCTTTACGGCCTCGGCGCCGCCGGCGTGACCGCCCGCTGAACGGGGCGCTTTCTCGCAAAAAGCCGCGCGCGCGCATCGCGCTCACTGCAGCAAGATGAGGGTGCCGCGCGGGCTGACGAGGTTAATTTTCGTGCGGTCGCCGTTGTAGCGAAGGATACAGTTCTCCACGCCCGCCACGGTCCAGCCGCTCAGGTCCGCCGGGCCGATGACGGGCTGGTCCGATATGAAGACCGTCGACACGGCGGGCGGCTTGAGCCCGGCGGTGAATGACGCAACCTGCAACACGCCGTGGGCCGGGAAGGTGAGCGTGCCGCCGACGGTGATCAGGTCGGACGCGCCCGCGGCGTAACGCCACGACAGCCGCGCGCCGGGCGCGAGCGTGAGGTCGCCGCCGACCGCGAGCGAACCGCACGCCGCCGCTGTGCCGGCCCGCAGCAGCGCGTTGCTGGCCACGGTGACGTCGCCGCCGAGCGTGCCCGAAACGTCGACCGCGAGCGTGCCCGCGCCGACCGTCACCGGGCCCGTGGCGTCGCTGGTTCCGGTGAGGGTGAGCGTGGCCGGACCGGCCTTGACCCAGCCGCCCGCGCCGGTGAGGGTGCCCGCGAATTCGCAGTCGCGCGCGAGGTCGACGGTGACGGGGACATACGCGGCGTCGGCGACCTCCTCGTTGCTGAGGCCGTAGAGGTGATACGTCTGGTTGCTGAACGCCGACTGGACGGTGATGGCCATGTTCGGCGAGGCGGCGGTGTAGCGGTAGCCGATGAAGTTGGGGTACATCTGATCCGGGTTGAAGGTGATGGCCTCGCTGATCGGGCCGGTCCCGTCGGGGTCGAAGGTCAGGGTCTGCGTGCGGCTGCCGCCCCAGCCCCACGAGCGGTTGTAGCACCGCACCTCGTAGCGCTTGCCGGGGACGAGCCCCGTGAGGGTCATCGTGGCGGAGCCGGGCCACTGGAAGCCGTAGTCCATGTCGTACAGCAGGTTGAAGACGCCGCTGGCGGCGTCCACGCCGTACGCGCCGCCCGGCGAGTTGCCGGCATTGATCAGCGGCGGGAAATTGGCGAAGCCGTAGCCGTTGTACGAGCCCGACGGGGTCTGGACTTTGTTGAACGTGACGCCGTTGATGACCGCGACGACGGCGCGGGTGCCGAAGTCGAGCAGATGGGTATAGGTTTTGGAGGAGGAGATGTCCACGCCGACGTCGTTCGTGAAGTAGACCGTGCGGATCAGATTGGTGACCGGATAGGGCGCGAGGCCCGCGAGACTGAAGGTGCCCTCGCCTTCGAGTCCGCCGAGGCGGACATCGCCGGCGGGCGCCGCGACCGTGGCCCCCGCGCGCACGACCACGCCCGAGAGCACGGAGGCGCCCGCTTCGAGCGCGAGCGTGCCGGCCTGCACGTCGACCGGCGCGACGAGGGTGTTGGCGCCGCCGAAACGCTGCGTCCCCGCGCCGCGCTTGACCAGCGTGCCATACCCCGTGACGGCGCCGGTGTGGCGCGGCATGCTGCCGGCGGGCGTATCGAGCGTCAGCGCGGGAGTCTCGTTGACCTCCTCGTTGGTGAGGCCGTAGAGGTGGCAGGTATAGCCGCTGTTGACCGCGACCGCGCGGATCGCGACGGTGCCGGCGGCGTCGGCCATGTAGCGGCACTCGACGCGGCTGCGCGCGATCGTGTCGAGGTCGTGGAAGACCGAGCCGAGGACGGTCGAGCCGGCCGTGAAGGTGAAGGTCACGTCGCGCGGCGAGTCGGGCACGAGCGTGCCGAAGTTGCGGAAGTAGAGGCGGGCCTCGTAGGTCTGGCCGGGGCGCAGGCCGGAGAGGGTCAGCGTGAAGTCGGCGGAGTTGTAGTGGAAGTCCCAGAGCAGGCGGTCGACGCCCGTGCGCGTATCGTCTTTCGGATCGGAATTCCAGGATTCGGTGGGCGGGGTGAGCGTGCTCCAGGCGTAGCCTTCGGCGCTGCCGCTCATGCCGGCCGGGGTGAAGGTCACGCCGTTGACCGTGGCGGGATTGCCGTTGGCCGGGAAGTCCAGCTTGTGCGTGTAGGTCTTGGCCGACGAGAGGCCGGAGTCCGCGTCGCCGGTGAACGCGATGACCCGCGGCCACGCGGCGGCGGGCGGGGGCAGGGCGGGAGCGGGGGTCTCTTCGTTGGACAGGCCGTAGAGGTGGCAGGTGTGGGCGTTGATGTGCGACACCACGCGCACCGAAAGGGTGCCGGCGGCATCGGCCGTGTAGCGGCAACTGACCCAGCTCCGCGTGATCGTGTCGGGGTTGTGATCGACCGCGCCGACGAAGGCCGCGCCGGCCGTGAAGAAGAAGGTCACCTTGCGGGGGCTGTTGGGATTCGCGCCGCCGAAGCTGCGGAAGTAGAGGCGCGTCTCATAGGCCTGGCCGGGGCGCAGGCCGGAGAGGGTCAGCGTGTAGTCGGTGGAGCCGTAGGCGAAGTCGAAGAGCAGCTGGTCCATGCCGGTGACAAAGCCGTTGGTCCACGCGCTGGCCGGGGGATTCACGGTGCTCCACGCGTAGCCGTTGGTGCTGCCGTTCAGACCCGCCGCCATGAAAGCCACGCCGTTGACCGTGGCCGCGGTGCCGGTGTCCGCGGGGAAATCCAGCAGGTGCGTGTAGGTCTTGTTCGTCGAAAGGCCGGAGTCCGCGTCATTGGCGTAGGCGGCCACGGTGACGGAAGATCCGCCGCCGAGGAGGACCGTGCCCTCGCCCGCGAGCGCCCCGAGCGTTTCGGCCGCGGACAGCCGCAGGCCCGCGCCGGCCGCGACCGCGACGGTGGAGGTGTCGCCGATCCGCTCGGGCGCGGCCACGCTCAACACGCCGCTCTGCACGGCTACGCCGCCGGCCAGCGCATTCGAGACCGCGCCGGCAGAGGCCAGCGTCAGGGTGCTCCACCCGCTCTTGGTGAAGAGCGAGCCCGCCGGGCCGGCCAGCGTGCCGCTGAAGGTCGTGGGTTTTTTTTCGGCCACGTTCAAGAACGTGTCGCCGGCCGAGAGGGAGGCGGCGCCGCTGCCGCTGAGCGGTCCGACCGCGGTATACGGCTTGAGCCACGCGTTGGGCAGGGGCGCAAACGCGCCATAGAGCGTCTTGATCTGGATCTTCATGCCGCTGGGGCCTAACCCTTGGTAAAGACCTAGAACCATGTCGTGCGGCCCAGCGTCCAAAGTTACCGTGGCATCCGTGGTGCCGCTTGACAGCCGGTTCGCGACCAGCCGGCCGTCGAGGGCGAGGAGAAAGCCGTCGTCGTGCGTGAGGCGGAACGTGTAATACGTGTTCTCGGGCACGGTGAGGACGCCCCGCCAAACGACCTCGAAGTTGTTGGTGCGGGTGCCGCCGGTGCCGTAAGGCAACGGAAAGAGCGCGCCACCGGTCCCGAAGTCGAAGGCTTCGCCGGCCCCGCTGCTCAAGGCGACGAGATCGGGATTGAGCAGGGCGAAATGGTCCTCCATTTTCATGAGCGAGGTAAAGTTGTTGCCGTCCGGCGTGACGTTATAATAGAAACCCGTCAACCCGTTCGTCGCGGCCGGCAGGGCCGTGAGGGCGGCCTCGGCCGCGACCGATACGGCGGCCGGAATCGCGACGGACTGCAGTGCCAGCGTGCCGGCGGAAACGGCGACCGGATTGGTGAGCGTCACATTGGGACTGCCCAGCGTCAGCGTGCCCGGGCCGGTCTTGGTGAGGCCGGCGAGCGAGCGCAGTTCGGCGTCGATGCGGCTGGCCGTGGACGCCGCGGCCGAGAGCGTTCCTTCGACACTCACGCGGCCCGCGCCGAGCAGGGTGTAGCCGTTGCCGGTGAAGGCCAGGTTGGTGGCCGAGACGTCCTCGTCCACCTGCACCGGCCCGCCGCCCGCATCCTCGAACGCCGCCTGCGCGCCGGGGATCCAGGCCACCGCACTCGCGTTCGTGTCGAGCCAGTTGGTGGCGGCCGCGTTCCAGGCGTTGCCCGCGACCGAGGGATCCCAGCGCAGGACGGGCGGCGCCGCAAACCCTTCGGCCGCGCCGAGTGTGAGTGCAAGCGACAAACCGCTCAGAACCGTCCGGACCGCACGCGAGACTGTACTCATGGCTACTCCTTCATCGAACCCATGTCGATTATGCGAATTGATGACACGCCGCACCCTTCTTCCAACAGGCCCTCCGGCCATTCACGCTGACGGCAGGCTTAATGCAGCAGGACCAGCGTGCCGCGCGGGCTGTAGAAAAAGATCTCCTTGCGGTCGTCGCCGTACTTCAGCTTGGCGTTCTCCACGCCCTCGACCGTCCAGCCAGTCAGCTCGTCGGGACCGCTGATCACCAGCGGGGATGAGAAGAAGAGCTGTTTGGCCGGCGTGGCCGTGCCGGCCGTCAGCGCGGAGGCCTGCACCACGCCGTTGGTCGGGAAGGTGAGCTGGCCGCCGACGGTGACGGTATCGTGCGCGCCGCCCGCGTCGAAGCGGTAAGCGAGGCGCGCGCCCGGGGCCAGCGTGAGGTCGCCGCCGACCGCGAGCGTGCCGCAGACAGCCGGGGTGCCGGCCATCAGCCAGCCGTTGCTGGCGACCGCCACGCTGCCGCCCATCTGGCCGTGGCCGAAGAGCGTCGCGCCGGCCGCCACGCTCACGGGGCCGAGCGTCGCGCAGCCGCCGGCCGCCACGCCGAACGCGCCGGCGTTCACCGCGACCGGCCCGGTCGCCGTGCTCGCGCCCGTGACCGTGAACGACCCCGCGCCGGTCTTGGTGAGCCGGCCCGCGCCGGTGATCGCGCCGTCGAAGACGCTGTCGCCGGCGATGTCGAGCGTGGCCGCGCCATCCATCGACCCGGGCACCTCTTCGTTGCTGAGCCCGTAGATGTGGTATCGGTCCGGGTTCGGGCAAGTGATGGTGACGGCGAGCCGGTTGGTCTGGGCGAAGTACCGGTAGGCGAGATAGTTGTCGTTATAGTTCGACGCGCCGGCCGGGCTGTCGGGATTGAACGTGATCGCGTCGCTGATCGGGCCCGCGCCGTCGGGGTCGAAGGTGAAGGTGGTGGTGCGCGCTTTGTCGGCTTCCCACTTGCGGTGGTAGAAGCGCACCTCGTAGGTTTTTCCGACCGTCAGCCCGGTGAGCGTCATCACCGTGGGCCCATACGGGCCGCCGTAGCAGAAATCGTTGATCAGATTATAGAGGCCCTGCGTGGGAGAGACGCCGATGTTGCCCGTATTGCCGCCACTCATGGCGGAGGTCACGGGCGCGTTGAGCCAACTGCAGCCGAACGCCGGTCCGTTGATGGTCCGCTCCTTGTTGAAGGTCACGCCGTTGACCGTGGCGAGCGCCGTGCTGCTGCCGAAGTCGATCAGGTGGGTGTAGCGTTTGTCGGCCGAGATGCCGCAGTCCGCATCGCCGGTGATCTTCTTGAAGTGCGGCCCGTTGGTGACCGCGTAATCGGCGCTGCCGGTCAGCTCGAACGTGCCGGCACCCGCGAGCGCGCCGAGCGTGACGTTGCCCAGCGGAGCTCTGAGCACCGCACCCGCCGCGACGCTGGCGCCGCCTGCGAGGGAGGCTCCGACGTCGAGCACCGCGGTTCCCGCGCGGACGTCGAGCGGCGTCGACAGGGTGCTGGCCCCGCTGAAACGCTGCGTCCCCGCGCCCTCTTTTACGAGCGCGCCGTTGCCGGTGACCGCGCCCGCGAAGCGGCTGCTCCGGCCTGCGGCCGGCGCGAGCGTCAGCGCCATCTGCGCCGCGTCCGTCACCTCTTCGTTCGACAGGCCGTAGAGGTGGCAGGTGTCCGTCGAGGCCAGCGACACCACCTGGATGGCGAGCGACTGCGCCGCATCCGCGCGGAAGCGGCAGGCAACAATGCTGCGCGTGACGGTGTCGGGGTTGTAGGCGAGCGAGCCGACCAGGGTCGAACCCGCCGTGAAGGTGATGACGAGGTTGCGCGGGTTGCTGGCGAAGTTGCGGAAATAAAGGCGCGCCTCGTAGACCTTGTTGGAGGTCAGGCCGGACAAGTTGAGTGTAAAGTTGGTCGTGCCGTAGTTGAAGTCGCGCAGCAGGCTGTCGATGCCGGTGCGCGTCGCGTCGTTGGGCGCCTCATTCCAGGTCCCGGTTGGGGCGTTGCCGGAGAAGCTCCACGCGCCGGTGTTGCCGAAGGTCACGCCGTTGATGACCGGCGCATACGTCCCGGTGGGGAAGTCGATCAGGTGGGTGTAGGTCTTGGCGCTCGACACGCCGCAGTCGGCGTCGCCCGTGAACGGCGTGTTGTACACGTAGCCGCCCAGAGCGAGGGTGCCGTTGCCGGCCAGCGCGCCGACGGTCTCTTGGCCCGCGAACGAGAGGGTCGCCCCGCCGCGCACGCGCAGCGCGGAGGCGTCGCCGAGGCGTCCGCTGGCCGCGAGCGCGAGCGTGCCGCCCTGGACCTCGATATCGCCGTCAAAAGACCCCGCGCCGGCCGCGTCGAGCGCGAGCGTGCCGTTGCCGGCCTTGGTGAGCAGCGAGCCGGCCGCGCCGGAGAAGGCGCCGCGATAGCCGCTGATGCCGGTCTGGACGATGCGCGAGGCCGCGTTGCTCGCCGCATGCGCGAACGCGCCGTCGCCGGTCAGCGTTCCGAAGGCGGTGTAGGGCGTCAGCCACGTGCTCGGCACCAGGACGGCGGCGGTCGCGCTGGGCGGCTTGACACGCAGCTGGAGCCCGTAGCCGCCCGTGAGCTGGAAGTACCCCAGCACGATGTCGTAGCGCCCGGCGTCGAGCCGGACCGTGCCTTCGAGCCAGCCGCTCCCGTTGGCGTTGCGGCCCAGCACGGTCTGGCCGTCGATCGCCAGGATGAAGCCGTCGTCGCCCTGCGCGCCGAACACATAGGTGCCGCTCTCCGGCAGGGTGATCGTGCCGCGGTAGGCCACTTCGAACTGGGTCGTGCGGCTGCCGCCCGAGCCGTAGGGCTGCGGGAAGAGCGCGCCGGCCGTGCCGAAATCAAAGGCCGTGTTCTGTAGGCCGCTCAGCGAGGCCAAGGTCGGCGTGAGCGTCGCGAAGTGCGCCTCCATGCCCGCGAACGTCCAGAAGTTGTTGGTGTTGGGCGCGACGCTGTAGTAGAAGCCCGTGAGCCCGTTCGTGGCCGGCGCGGCGACCGACAGCGTGCCGGCGGCACCGACGGCGACCGCGGCCGGGAGCGTGGCGGACTGCAGGGCCAGCGTGCCGCCGCTGATCGAAGCCTGGCCGAGGAACGGCGACGCCGTGCCGTTCAGGGTCAGCGTGCCGCTGCCGGACTTGATCAGCTGGGCATCGGCCGCGCCGCTCAGGAGTCCGGCGAACGTGCCGTCGGTGGCCTGGCTGACCGTGAGCCTGGGCGCGCTGCCGGTCAGCGAAACGGCTGATGAGGCCGCGCCGCTCAGGGTCGCGACCGTGGCGTTGGTGGTGTTGGACGCGCGCAGCAGCGTGCCGGCCGCCAGCGTGGTGGCGCCGTTGACCGCGGCATGGCCGCGCAGCTCGAGCGTGCCTTGCGTCAGGTTCAGGTCGGTGCCGACGGTCGCGCTGCCGCCGAGCGCGAGGACCGCGCCGCTCGCCGCGGAGACGGCCACGCCGGAGCTGCCGCCCAGCGCGGTGTCGATCGCGTGCGTGCCGGCGCTGACCGTGATCTGCGGCGTCGCGCCGTTGGTGGCGAGGGTGAGTCCGCCGCTGCCCGCCAGCGTATAGCCGTAGCTGGCGTTGTTGAAGACTAGGCCGCCGACCGTGTAGCCGGCGCCGGTGTCGACCGTCGCGTCGTTGGTGATCGCCAGGCCGAAGAGCGGAACCGCGCCCGAGCCGTTCGGCGCGAGGCCGCTGTCCCAGTTCGCGCCCGTGCCCCAGCTGCCGCCGAGCGCCGATTTCCAGACCGCGGCGAGGCCGCCCGCGCTGCCGGAGATCGTGAGCGTCACGCGGCTGTTGCCCGCGTCGTTGGCGAAGGCGTAGCCCGCGCCGGACTGGGGATTGCCGACCGAGAGCAGCGCCGCGTCGCCGCCGAGCGTGCCCGCGTAGGTGAAGAGCGTGTAGGTGCCCGGCTCCGCGAACGGCAGGCCCGTGCCGGCGTAATAGAGGTTGACCACGGTGTTGCTGAGGGTCAGGCCGCCGGCCTGGGTCACCGCGACCGTGTCGTTCACGCCCGCGCCGAAGTCGACGTCGAGGGTGGCGGCGGCCGAAGGCGTGCCCAGCGAGAGGGCGTTGAGCGTCTGCGCCCGCACCGCATAGGTGCCGAAGCGCAGGCCGCGCGCGCCCATCGACAGCGAGGCGACTGCGGGGAAGGCGCCTTCGACGCGGAGCCCGGCGAGGCCCGAGAAGGCCGGCAGGCCCGTGCCCGCGTAATCGCCGGCGGCCACGACGTTGCTGACCGCCAGCACGCCGTCGGCGGGCCCGGCGAGGACGATGTCGCGGTGGAGCGTGATCGTGTTCGCGAACATCGCGGTGCCGGTGGTCAAGCCCAGCGTGACCGTGCTGCCGCGGTTGAAGATCTCGATGTCGTGGCCGATCCAGCGGCCGTTGCCGTTCGCGATGAAGGCGAGGGCGTCGGAGGGGGCGGTGCCGCTGTCGCCGATCATGAACGCGTTCGTGAAGCCGCTGTAGCCCAGCGAGCCGCCGTTGCCGCTGTAGGTGCGGCCGTTGAACGGGTTGGTCACCCCGCTCAGCGTGCCGTAGTCGTCTTCCGAGACCTTCAGCGTGCCATTGCGCAGGACGGTGCGGCCCTGATAGGCGCGGTTGTTGCTGTTGTCCGTGCCGCCGCCGCGGATCTCCAGCGTGCCGGCGCCGGTTTTCAGCAGCTGGGCCACGCTGTTGCCGCGGCTCACGTTCTGAAGCAGCATTTGCGGCAGGGAGAGGGTGTCGCCGGCGCCGACGTCGAACTCGGCCACGTCGCCGTAGCCGCGCGGATAGCCGGTCAGCGTGGCGGCCGCGCCGCCGAAGCGCGTGCGCAGCGCGGGCGTTCCCGACCCCATCAGGTTGATCGCGTTGCCGAACGTGACGCCGCCCTGCGTCAGGGTCAGCGCGGCGCCCTTGCCGCTCTGCGTCAGGAGATTGATGGCCAGGGAGGAGGGGAGCTGCGGGGTCTGCACCGTGCCGTCGTAAATCACGGCACCCGCCACGAGGTTGGTGAAGGAGGGGAAGGTCACCCGGCCGGGTCCGGACTTGTAGAACGTGCTGTTGGAGGCGAGGCCGAGGGGGTTGCCTTGGACGATCAGCTCGCCGTCGGACTCCAGCGTCAAGGTCGCGCGCGCCAAGACCGGCGCGGCGAGGGTCCAGGTGCCGGGGGCGGTCAGCGTCAGCCGGGGCGCGCTGTTGGTGAAGACCAGCGGGGCGCCCGCGAGCGTGGCGCTGCCGTCCGCCGCGAGGCCCGCGGCCCAGAGGCGTCGGGTCAGGAATTCGCCCGCGAGGTCATTCGTCGAGGCCGTGCCGGCGGCGAGCGGGAAGCGCAGCAGCAGGTTCTGGCTGCCGCCCGCGGCGGGCGCGGCGCCGTCGGCCCAGCGCGCGGCCGAGCTCCAGAGGCCGCTGCCGCTCCAGGTGTAGACGTTGCCGGGCGCGGCGCAGGAGAGCGCGCCGGAGCCGGAGAAGATGCCGGAGGCGTGGGACGCGTCGAACGTGCCGGAGGCGGTTGCGCCGTCGATTGACACATAGGCGAGCGGCAGGGTTCCCGTGTGGCTGAGCCGCACCGAAGCGCCGGCCACCAGCTTCAGCAGGGAGTCGCCGGCCAAGGCGCGGCTGGCGTTGCCGGCGGCGGGCGGCGCGAAGCAGGCGGCGTCGATGAGCGAGGTGCGGTCGCCCCAGTACCCCTCGCCGCCGATTCCGAGGGTGTGGCTCCCGGCCTTGAGCCAGAGCGCGGCGCTGGCAAAGCGGCCGGGGCTGAACTGCACGCCGCGGTTGAGGAAGGTCGCCAGCGGGCAGCCGTCGAGCGTCACGTAGACCCGGTTCTCCGGATAGCCCCGGCGCAGCAGATGCGAGAAGGCGATACTGTACAGCCCGTCGGCGGGAACCGTGACTGTCTGGGCCACGGTTGCGCTGTACTGAAGGATCATCATCTGCACGCCCTCGGGCGAGGCGTTGGCGTCGGCCCATTCTCCGGCCGTCGTGGTGTTTTTCAGTCCGACATGCTGCGAGAGCGCGGTGGCGGTCCAGTTGCTGGGCACCGTGTAGCCCCAGTTGTTGACGACCGGCGCCTCGAAGCCGGGGTTGAGGAGCAGGTTCGCGGCGGCGTCGGGCTCGCCGAGCGTCACCAGCGACGCGCCGCTCGCGACGGAGAGCTCGGCGTCGGCGAAGAGCGAGCCGGACGCGAGCAGGGTGCCGGTCTGGACCGCCAGCGGCCCCGCGCAGCGGGCCAGCGACAGCGCGCCCGCGCCGGTCTTGGTCAGCCCGCCGACGGTCGCCAGCTCGGCGGCCACGCTGTTGGTGGTGGCCGCGCCGACCGAGATCGCGCCTTCGACCTGGAGGCGGCCCGCGCCGAGCAGGATGTAGCCGTTGCCGGTGAAGGTCAGGTTGGTGACGTAAACGTCCGCCGCGATCTGCACCAGTCCGCCGGCCGCGCCCTCGAAGGTCGCCTCCGCGCCGGGGATCCAGGCCACCGCGTTCGCCCCTGCGTCGAGCCAGTTGGTCGCGGTCGCGTTCCAGGCGTTGCCCGCGACCGAGGGATCCCAGCGCAGGACGGGCGGCGCGCCGGAAGCGAGGACGGCGACGAGGCCAAGTGCGGCTGCGAGGTGTGTTACACGCCGGACGGACGGGACGCGTGAAGATTTCATGGTGCGCTCCTGAGTATGGACAGATTTACTTATCGTATAGGCTAGGTTACAACTCCGATGAGAAGTTGTCTTGTATATTGCGAATTAAAAAGTGTACATCTTCCGCAGTTCTGGCCGCCCGCCGACCGGGCGGCGCAGCTCACCGCTTGAACCGGTGGAAGCCCGACGCCGCCAGATAGACGAGCACGGCCAGCTCGACGATCGTCGCGCCCGGCGGCCATCCCGGCGCATAGCTCACCGCAAGCCCGGCGAGGCTGACGCCGACGCCGATGAGCACCGCGAGCGCCATCATCCGGTCCAGCCGGCGCGTCAGGAGCCCCGCCGCCGCCGCCGGCAGGGTCAGCAGCGCGACCGCCAGCACGATTCCGGCGACGCGCACCAGCAGCACCACGGTCAGCGCGGTCAGCACGTGGTACACCACCTCGTAAGCCGCCGTGCGGACCCCGCGCAACCGCGCCAGCTCCTCGTTGAAGGCGATCGCCAGAAAGCGGTTGTAACACGTCACCATCACCGCAAGGATCACGGCGTCCGCGAGCGCCATCCACGCCAGATCCGGGCCGGACACCAGCAGGAGCGAGCCGAACAGGTAGCTCATCAGGTCGTCCTGGTAGCCGGGCGTGGCGGCCACGAATGAGACGCCCAGCGCCATGCCGCCGGTCCAGACCGCGCTCAGCACGGTGTCGGGCCGGTGTTTGCCGCGGGTCGTCAGCCACGCCAGCAGCAGGGCCACGGCTACGGCTGCCAGCACGGCGCCCGCCATCGGGGTCAGGCCGTCAAAGCCAAAGCGGCGCTGCAGCAGCCGGGCCAGGCCCAGCCCCGCCAAAATGCTGTGGGAAACCGCGCCCGCCAGGTAGGTCGAGCGCCGCACCACCACGAGGCTGCCGGTCAGGCCCGCCGCGACCGACGCCAGCGCCGCCGCGACGGCGGCGTTCGCCAGAAAAGGGTAACTGCACAGATCTCTGAAAAAGTCCAGCATGCGACGTTGTCCTGTCCGTTCAATCCGACCCGCACCGCTCTGACCCGCAGCCGCAGCCGTGGTGCGGCGCGTGCATCGCCGCCGAAGGGTCCAGCACGTGGCAATCCGCGCCGTGGCGGATCGCCGTCAGGCTGCCGCCGAACGCCTCGGTGAAGGTCGCCGAGGCCACCTCGCCGATGGCGTGCAGCCCCGCGGTGCGGTTCACGCAGAGCACGTGGGTCGCGTGCCCCGTCACCACGCTCAGGTTGTGCGAGACCATCATCACCGTCACCTCGGCCGTGAGCGCCTGAAAGAGCTCGTACAGATGGCTCGTGTGCTCGGGGTCGACGTTTGCGACCGGCTCGTCGAGCAGCAGCAGCTCGGAGCCGCCCGCGAGCGCCTGCGCGATCAGCACCCGCTGCCGCTCGCCGCCGGAGAGCTCCGCGAACGCGCGCTTCTCGAAGTCCGCGAGGCCCACCCGCTCCAGCGCCTCGCGCGCCGCGCGGCGGTCCTCGCCCCCGTACGCCCCGAACCGGCTCTTGGCCACGCGGCCCATCAGCACCGCCTCGCGCACGGAGACCGGGAAGCGCGGGTCGAACGGCACGGCCTGCGGGACGTATCCGATGCGCGTGCGGACCGCTTCGGGGGTTGACCCCAGCACGCGGACCGTGCCGTAGCGCGGCTGAAGCGCGCCCATCAGGAGCTTGAGCAGCGTGGTCTTGCCCCCGCCGTTGGGGCCCACCACGGCCACCAGCGCGTTCGCGGCGATGCGGAAGGAGACGTTGTGCAGCACCTCCTGCGCGCCGTAGGCGAAGCAGACGTTGCTCACATCGATCACGGGGTCAGACATCCGGAAATCCTTTCCGAGAAGACGGGTCAGCGGCGGCCGACGGCGGCCGACGGGGGTTGACGGCCGCTGAGTTTTTCCGCCACGTCCCTGATCAGCGCGGGCCAGTCCTCCTGCAGCGGATCGATCACGGCCACGCGCGCCCCCACCTGGCGCGCCAGCGTTTCCGCGGGGCGCCGGTCGTACTGCGGCTCGGTGAAGACCGTCTTCACGCCGGCGGCCTGCGCCTGCGCGATCACCTCTGCCAGGTGCCTGGCGGAAGGGGCCTTGCCGTCCTCCTCGACCGCCAGCAGCGTCAGGCCGTACTCGTCGGCGAAATAGCCCCAGGAGGGATGGTACACGACCCACGTGCGCACCGGCAATTCCCGCAGCGCCGCGCGCGCCGCGGCATCCGTGGCCCGGATCTCCGCCACCGTCGTTTCCAGCGCGGCCGCCAGCGCCGGCTGCCGCTGCGGCAGCGCCCGCGCCAGCGCGGCCACGGTGTTCGAGGCCATCGCGCACAGCAGGCGCGGCGACAGCCAGACGTGCGGGTCGCCGCCCGCCAGGCAGTCGTGCCCCGCCTCGGCAGCGCCCGCGTGGTCGTGCTCGTGCGCGCCGCGCTTCTGAAGGCCGGCGTCCATCGCCGCGACGCTGAGCGCGGCGTTCAGCCGGCCCGCGCGCGCGGCCATCGGCTTCTCGAAGGGAATCCCGACCGTGAGGTAGAGCGAGGCCTCCGAGAGCTTCCGGATCTGCCGCGCCGACGGCTCATAGGTGTGCGGGTTTGCGCCGGGGGGCAGCAGCGTCTGGACCTCCGCCGCCTCTCCCGCCAGGCGCTTCACCAGCCACGCCTGGGGCGGGATCGAAACGAATACCACGGCGGGGCGTTCCGTTGCCCCGTCCGCCAGCACACGAACGCTTGGAAGCAGGAGCGTCAGAAGGCACGCGGCGAACCGTTTTATGGGAAAGTTCATTTTACCGTTCACGGTTTACAACTTACGGTTTGTGTTTCGCGAGCGCCGACTTCACCGACACCCCGGCGATTTTCCCGAGGCTGCCGGTCAGCGCGCCCAGCTCGTCCGTCGTGGTCTCCACCACCAGCGTGATGACGGAGAGGCCCTTATCGCGGCGCGGCAGCCCCACGCGCGCGAGAATCAGCTCCGCGTTCTCCGACAGGATGTGGTTCACCGCCTCCACGCCCTCCCGGCATTCAAGAATGATCCCCACGAATCCGATCCGGCGTTCCATATCAGGCTCCCGGAGGGCGGGCACACGGGTCCGCCCCCTCCCGACGCACGACGTCACGAACGGACTCGCGCGCGCGTTTGTTTACGCCTTGCTCAGCTCCGCGCTGCGGGCCGCCGCGGCGGCCAAGGTCTTGGCGTACGCGGCCTTCACCGACGACTTCTCCAGCACGGCCATGCCCGCCGCGGTGGTGCCCTTGGGGGACGTCACGGCCTGGATGAACTCCGCGATGTCGCGGCCCGTGTTCTGCAGATAGATGCCGGTGCCGATCAGGGTCTGCTCCGCCAGGAAGCGCGCCGCGTCCTTCGGGAGCTTCAGGGCCGCGGCCCCTTCGATCATCGCCTGGAGCGCGTAGGCGAAGAAGGCCGGGCCGGAGCCGCTCAGCGCGGTGACCGCGTCGAAATGCTTCTCGGGCAGCTCGATCGCCGCGCCCGCGCCGCCGAAGATCTGCGCCACCAGCTTCTTGTCCGCCGCCTTGGCGTTCTTGGCCGCGCAGTAGGCACTCATGCCCTCCTGCACCATCAGCGCGAGGTTCGGCATCACGCGCACGAGGCGCGGCTTGGCGCCCGCGGCCTTCTTCAGCGTCGCCAGCGTCTTGCCCGCCACGATGGAGACCAGCAGGTGCTTTTCCGTCAGCCGGCCCTTGACGCCCGCCAGCAGCGCGTCGAGGTCCTGCGGCTTGACCGCCAGCACCAGCACCTTGCATGTCTTGACGGTTTGCGCCACGTCGTCGGAGACGACCACGCCGTACTGCTTCTCGATGTACGCGCGCCGCTCCCCGGCCTTGTCGCACGCCACCACTTCCCACGGCTCGCAGAGCCCGGTCTCAACCATGGAGGACAGGATCGCCTCCGCCATCTTGCCCGCACCCAGAAATCCGACTGTCATGTGTTCACTCCTTTATTCGCGTTCAAATCAAGCGTACCCGTGCCGCTGAAGCTCCAGGCGCAGCTGCGTCTGGAACGCCTGCAGGTCGGCCGGGGACGGCCGGTAGCCCGGCGTCGACGGCTCCAGGCCGAAGCGGCCGTACTGGTCGATCAGCCAGCGCGCCTTCACGCCGTCCGAGAACGTCACGTCGCCGCTCACCATGGCGCCCGGCACCACGAGGCGGTCCAGCGTCATTGCCACCTTGCCCGCGGCCGCGCCTTCCGGCAGCGGCGCTTCTTCCGCCCCGCCCGCCGGCGGCAGCCCCGGCTCGTCCTCGAACTCGTCCGCGTACGGATCGTCCTGCGGCGCGGCGGCCGGCTTCGGCGCCTCGGTTTTGGGCGGCTTCGGCGCGGGTTTATCCTTCACTTCGGCCCCGATCTCGAGCACCAGGAGCCGCACGTCGATGTAGGTCGCCGTGATGCCGAACTCGCTCTTCAGGTTCTTCTGCACGTCGGACAGAGAGGACCCGGCGGCCACCCACTCTTTGACCGCCTGACGCTGTTGCTCGGAAAGTTCCATCGTTCAAAATCTCCTTTGTTTTGAGATTGTCCCAAGCCCGCGCCCAAACGTCAAGGGTGGAGGTGGACGACAAAGCCCGGCGCGAAGCGAATACCTGCTTTACGGGGTGACGCCGACCTTTTATAATGACGCCCGTGACCGCATGCAGGAGAAAATAAGATGCCTTTCCGTTGCAACCGTTCCGATTTCCGTTTGCCGCCCGTCCAGCTGGACCACATGGACGTCTCGCTGTCCTTTTTCGAGACCCATGTGGACGGCACGGCCGCGCTGACACTCACGGCGCGCGAGCCGCTGGCCGCGCTCGAGCTCGACGCGCGCCACATCAACGTCTCCGAGGTGGCCCTGGCGCCGATCGGGTTCGCGCTCCGCTGCGTCCGCGACGGCAGCGTGGAACGCGCGCTCCCGCCGCCTCCCGCGCCCGGCGAGTTCCAGCCCTGCGCCTTTTCCCTGGACGCGGCGCGCCACAAGCTCGTGATCCCCCTGCCGCGGCCGGTGGCGCCGGGCGAGACGCTCCGCGTGTTCACGCGCAGCCGCTGCATCCCCTCCGACACGGTGCTCGAGGGCCTCTACCGCGATGTCACCCCGCGGGGCGCGCCGCAGCAGTACATGTCGCAGTGCCAGCAGTGGGGGTTTCAGCGCATCTTGCCGGTGATCGACGACTGCACCGCCAAATGCACCTTCCGGACGACGCTCGAGGGCGACATCCGCTACACGCACCTGATTTCCAACGGCGACATCGACCGCGCGGCCAACCCCAACGGCCGGCCGGTGCCCAAGCCCGGCGCCCCGCTGCGCCAGGTCATCACCTTCGTCAACCGCGTGCCGATGGCCCCGTATCTCTTTCTCGCCTGCGCGGGGACCTGGGAGGTGCTGGCCGACGCGGTTCAGTATCCGGACGGACGGCAGATCGCGCTCGAATACCTGGTGCCGCCCGGGAAAGCCGCCGGCGCACGCGTGCCCATGGAAATCCTCAAGCGCGCCATCCTGTGGCAGCACGAGCGGCTGGGCTACGTCTACCCCTACGACACCTACCGCACCATCTGCATGGAGAAATCCAACTACGGCGGCATGGAGAACGTCGGCAACACAACGATCATCACCGAGGCGGCCCTGATCGACGAGACCACGCCCGACGCGCGGCTGATCTACGCCCACGGCGTGATCGTCCACGAATACGAGCACAACCACTGCGGCAGCGGCGTCACCATGGAATCGCCCTTCGACATGTGGCTCAACGAGGCCTACACCGTGGACATCGAGCGCCAGTTCACCGCCTCGGTCTTCGACCCCGCCTTCATGCGCCTGCGCGAGGCGGACGCCCTCCGCGCGCCTGGCTGCGGTCCGCTGGCGATGGAGGACACCGGCAAGTTCGGCCAGATCGTTCGCGCGGGCTTCAACGATCCCGACGAGCTGGTGGACGGCGTGACCTACGTGAAGGCGCCCGAGGTGCTCAACATGCTGCGCCAGCTGCTGGGCGAGAAGGTCTACGAAGCCGGCGCGCGCCTCTACTTCTCGCGGTACAACGGCGGCAACGCCAATACCCGCCAGTTCCTCGCCTGCTTCGAGGAGGCGTCCGGCCAGAGCCTCGCCGACTTCAGCCGCGAATGGCTCTTCACGGTGGGCTATCCGCAGGTGGCGGTGCGCTACGCCTACGACCCGGCAAGCCGCGAGCTGCGCCTGCAGCTGCGCCAGACGCGCGCCGGCACCGGCGGCGTCTTCACGATGCCCTTCTCGTTCGCGGCCGTCGACGCCAAGGGCCGCGACATCCCCGGGACCGTGCAGACGATCCGCCTCGACGAGGACGCGGCCGAGGTCGTCCTCGCGGGCATCGCGGAGCCGGCCTTCCTCTCGATCAACCGCGACGCGGGTTTCTACGGCACCTGCACCGACCTCTCCGGCACGCCGGAACAGCTCGCGCGGCAGGCGCGGCTCGACGGCAACGCCTTCAACCGCGTGGAGGCCATGCGCCGCCTGATTGACCTCGAGCGCCGCAGCCTGATGGCCAATCCGGTCGCCACCGCCTCGCCGGCCTGGCTGGACCTTTACCGGACCCAGATGCTCGACACGACGCTCTCGGACGGCATCAAAGGGTACCTGCTGAAGATCGACGAGCAGCCCCTCGACCGGACGCTGCTGCCGCACGTGCGCGAGAATTTCGCGGTCCGGCAGCGGCTGCTGCGCGCCATCGTGCGGGGCTGCGGAGAGCACGCCCTGTTCAACGCGCTCCACACGCTGGCCGGCAAAAGCCTCACCTTGGACCGCGCCACCATGATCGAGCGCCGCTTTCTCAAGAACGCCTTCCTGCAGCCGCTGTCGACCTCCGACACGGTGGGCGCGCACCTGGCGCTGGAAGAGCTCCTCGAGAATGCCACCAACATCACGGACCGGCTCAACGTGCTGACCGCGCTCTGGCAGAGCAAGCACGCCGAACGGCACGCGATCCTGGCGCGCGAGGGCGAGATCCTGCGGCGGACGCTGGGGGGGTATCTCGGGTACCTGCAAGTGGTCGGGCAGTCGCCGCGCCCGGACGTGTTCGACGCCGTGGCGGAGGAAGAGAAGCGCCCGGACTTCTCGATCAGCCATCCGGGGCTCAGCCGCAGCCTCTACCTGCCGCTCTCGCTCAACAACGCGCAGATCTGGACCCCGCGCGGGCTGCGCTGGCTCACGGACACGGTGATCCGATACGCGCGCGTCAGCGAATACAACACCCTGCGCCTGATCGCGCCCTGCCAGGCCTTTCAGTCCTTCGCGCCCGACCTGCGCGCGGACGTCGAGGCCGCCTTGCGCGAGATGCTCGACGCGCTGAGGAAAGTCAGCTGCCCCTCCGTCACCGGCCGCCTGGAGGCCTATTTGAAGCCGTAGCGACATGATACGCCCGCCGTCCGCCCGTCGTCTGACCGCCCTTTCGCGGGCGAGGCCGTCCGCACCCCCGGTTTTGCGTCACGCGTTCAGCAGAAACGCAAAATCCTCGCGCCCCTGGCACCAGCCGATGACGCTTGAACGTCCCATCCGGCACCTTCCCCATGCTGATTCCTTACACATTTTCCCGCATCGTTTACAAGACAATGAATCCGCTTCTGTCTATCATTTATACATCGTAAGGTTTGGCTTTGCCGTGCATGCCCAAGAAATATTTGTTCTGTCGCGAGTGGCGTGGAGTTTGTTAAAGGAATCCGACACATGAAAAGTAAGACCCGCACCGTCATGACGTTCCGGCACCTGAAGGCCGCAAGATGGCTGGCGCTTTGCCTCCCTCTCGCTCCGGCGGCGCAAGCGGCCGACACCTGGGACGGCGGCGGCGACGACGCCTTGTGGAGCAACGCGACCAACTGGGTCGGCGATGTCGCCCCGACGCTTCCCGCCTCGCTCATCTTCGCGGGCAGCACCCGCCTGACCCCCGCCAACGACCTGACGGAGGCGACCGTCACCAACCTGGCTTTCGCCGCCGGCGCGGGCGCCTTCACGCTCGGAGGCAATGCCATCACGCTGGGCGGTAACGTCTCGGTCGGCGTGGCGGCAGGGGTTCCGACCAACAACCAGGCCATCAACATGCCGCTGGCGCTCGACAAAAACGTGACTCTGACAGCGGCCTCTGTGGGCGGCAGCAATGCCTCCAAAGGCGCCCTCGTCATCAACGGCCCGATCAGCGGCCCCTTCGGCCTGACGACCTCCGGCAAAAACTATGTCCAGCTCAACGGCACAAACACCTATTCGGGTGACACCACCGTCACGTCCTCCGGAGGCGACATTTATGTTTCCCTCGGCAGCGACAGCGCCTTCGGTTCTGGCCGCGTGAAGTTCGGCGCGACCGCATACACATCCCAACTGTGGGCGACCCCCTCCGGAGGAGACCGTGTCGTCACCAATGACGCAGACATCCTGACCGTCCTGTTCATCGCGCACAACGCGACCGTGGCGGGAAAAGCCCCCGGCGGCCTGACGCTCAGCGGAAACATTCGCGTGAACGCTTCCAGCGGCTTCTATGTGAACGCGAACTACCTGACCCTCTCGGGGCCTGTCAGCGGCGGCAGCAGCGCGGCCAACGTTTTCGAGTTGCGCTCTGGCAAGCTCAACCTGTGGGGCAACAACACCTTTACTAACACCCTCATTGTCACCAACCCCGGCTACGGGCCGGCCCGGGTGCTGAACATCAACTCGGACGCATCCCTGGGTCACACAAACAACGGCGTGCGGCTGCAGACCAGCGCGACGATCCAGCTTCCCGCCTCCACGAACGTTGTTCTCGCGCCTAGCCGCATGTTCAACATCACCTCCAACTACGTCGCCACCTTCGACATCCCCTCCGGCGCCTCGCTGACGCTGCACGGCCCCGTCACCAATAGCGGTGCGGTCGCCAAGAGCAACTCCGGCGCCCTGACGTTCGCCGGTCCGGTGGTGAACGGCGGGGGGGTGACGCTCCATAACGGCACGTTGACGCTTTCCGGCGTGAACACGTACAGCGGCGGCACGATCGTCAAGGGCGGCGTACTCAACATCGCCACCAATGCCGCGCTCGGCGCCGAAAACAACCCGCTGACCTTCACGGCCGCCGCCACGCTTCGGGGCGGCGCGACCAACGTCAGCCTGGCCGCCGACCGGACCCTCAACCTCACGAATGCCGGCGCCTATACCGTCACCCTCGACGTGCCCACCGACTTCACCTTGGCCATGGCCGGGCCCATCAAAGGCAACGTGGCCACAAACAGCTCGCTCAACAAAACCGGGCCCGGCACCTTGATCCTCACGGGCGGCTCGGGCGGTGCCCCGCTGGGCACATTGGTCACGGCCGCAGGGAAGCTTTCCATTCAAAGCGGCGTATGGAGTGTGGCCCCGCTCTTGCAGGCGGACGGCTCAGGTTTCCACGTCTCCGGCGGAGCGATTTATGAACAGACGGGCGGCACGAACACGATCCCGATTTATGCCCATATCTGCAACTACCCGTCCGGTTCCTCCCTGACCTCTACGGGAATGCTCAGCGGCGGCGTCATGTCCGGAATGGAGTTGATGGTCGGACGCAGAAGCAGCGGCGTGTTGACGGTCTCGGGAAATGCCTTATTGGACTTGTACTCGCTCAAATTGGGCGACAGCACGAATTACACCTCGATCGTCAACCTCGACGGAGGCACCGTTGCCTGCTACCACATCGCCTCGCGTGCGACGAACTCGACCCAAGCGACCTCGATCCTGAATTTGAACGGCGGCACCATCCGGGCCAAAGGGGTTGCCGGCGGTTTAATCGGCGGCACATCCAGCGGTTCGGCGTGGCCGCTCACCCAAATTAATGTGAAGAACGGCGGCGCGGTCATCGACAGCCAGTCCTTTGCCGTCACCATCCCCCAGATCTTAAGCCACGACGCGGAATTGGGAACCGTGCCCGACGGCGGGCTCACCAAGCGTGGCACCGGCACGCTGACGCTGACGACCAACAACACCTTCACCGGCGTGGCCGCGGTCGAGGCCGGCACGCTCAAACTGGGCGTCGCAAACACGCTGGCCGCTGACGTCTCTGCCTTCGTGGCCTCCAATGCCGTCCTTGACGTCAACGGCAAGGCTCAGACGCTCGCAACGCTGTCCGGCAGCGGCCTGGTGACCAACAACAGCCTGCTGGCCGTCACGGCGGGCGTCGCGCCTGGCGGCACGAACGCGACCGGCACGCTGAAGCTGGCCGCGACGCCGGCTTCGCTCAGCGGCACGCTTGTCGTCGATGTCGCCACAAACGGCCTCTGTGACCGCCTGCACGTGAACGGCGATCTCAACATCATCGCCTTAAACCTGAGCGTGGCGAACCCGAGCGCCCTGCAGAAATACCAGAAATACGTGATCGCCTCGTGGACGGGAACGCTGGCTGGCCCGTTCCTCTCCGCACCGCTGCCGTCCCGGTGGCTTGTCAAATACGACACGGCCGCGCGCGAAGTTTCTTTGGGCTACGATTTCGGCACGCTGATCATGGTCCGTTAGTGCCTTACAAACCAACAACAGCAATAAAAAACAAGTTCTTTCACCACGAAGGCACGAAGAGCACGAAGTTTTTTTAATGACTCGATCCTTCTTCGTGTCCTTCGTGACTTCGTGGT
>Ga0209099_1000917_pt1 | contig 32660 bp, 22 predicted proteins | sample AD_JPNHW2_MetaG_FD_184430 | JGI IMG/M metagenome (GOLD analysis project Ga0209099, IMG submission 184430) | Active sludge microbial communities of municipal wastewater-treating anaerobic digesters from Japan - AD_JPNHW2_MetaG (SPAdes) (version 2) | ecosystem: Engineered > Bioreactor > Anaerobic... | reverse complement strand
AATTTGCATCTTCTCGATGTTCTTTAAAATGTTCTTTAAAAAACTGGACCTCTGATAGAGGGGGGTCAGTATCCCGGAATGGGGGGTCACTATGACCGGAATAAACATTTATCATTAATTCAGCAATAGCTCAACAAAAATATGCTGTATTAATAGTAGGTGCAGAAGCAACTAATATTAACCCAAAAACAATTGCTTTCAATAATAATGGAGATGAAGACCTTGTTTTTCTTCCCTATGATGTGTTTCACGATATTGAGGTGCCGCCGGATCCTTATAATATTCCTGGATATGAAGAATTTTGGTTTGATGCAGTCATCTTATACAAAGCTTTACGAGACGAAGGATATACAGATGATCATATATTTCTTCTTTATGGAAAAGGAAATGATTATGTGCCAACAGATTATCCAATTGCACCAAAATATGCTTTTGGACCTAATAATCCAGATTATCCTGCAAGGATTACAGATTATCCTGCAAGGATTCAGGATGTACAAAATATTTTCAATTGGTTGAGTGTTGGAAATCCTTCTGAAGGTATTACTGCACTAACCGATGATGATTTTCTTTTTGTGTGGACATTTGGACATGGCGGATATCACGATGATGATGAAGACAATGTATGGGAATATGGTGAAGAAACTACTATTGGGTTAATTGATGATGATTTTCAAACCAATAGTCATGAGGCTATGTTAGCTAGCGAATTTATTAACCTGCTAAATCAAATTCATTATAATAGACGCGCAATATGGATGGCACAATGTTGTAGCGGCGGTTTTGTTGAACCCAATTATTCACTGGCAAATTCTCCTAAAACAACTGTTTTGACATCCTGTGCTACGGGTGGGTATGCGCGGCAAGCTGATCAAAGAAATTGCGATCCTGATCCTATTAATAATAGTTACTATTCTAATGAAAATGAAACCATTGTTTACAAAGGAGTATCTCATCAATATGCACATAGTGAATTTAATTTACATACGATGGCTACCTTAACAGGAAAATATCCTGATGGTTCCTCTTGTCATTCAAACCCTGATTTAAATGGAGATGGGGAGGTGTCAAATTTTGAAACTTCGGAATATAATTTGTCATGGAATTCCCTTATCAGTTGCGATTTGCCCGGAGGAGGATCTGAAATGCCGACATGGACAGATAACGGACAAATTGGAGGTAATACTTCATTAACATACCCAACCTTATTATTTGATAATATTATAGGCACCGATTCCTACAAAGGAATAATTGGTATTTCAAGAGATATTAATATAAAACAAGGAACAGAAATTAATTTTATGCCAAATTCAATTGTATATGTATTGCCAGATAATGGGCATATTTTTATTGAAAGAGGCGGAACACTAATTATTGATGGTTCGCATTTGACTAGTAATAGTTACTTGGTTAATAATAATCAAAACTTTTGGGGCGGTATTCAAGTCTGGGGTTCAAATACTGAACCACAAAATACGCCAGGTGCACAAGGTAAATTAATAATAAAAAATGATGCAATAATTGAAAATGCTATTAATGCCGTAAATGCAATAAGAAGTGAAACCGTAGGAGGATATGAATTGTATTACTGGGACCATACAGGAGGTATTATTCAAGCCAATGATGTTACTTTTAGGAACAATAAAAACGCCGTCTGGTTTGGCTCATATCATAATTTTATTCTCAATAATACTGACCAAATACTACCTAATTTAAGTGGCTTTTATAACTCCATTTTTGAAATTACAGACGCTTATAATACAAATATGGGCATGCCACATGAGTTTATTGGTTTGTACGATGTGGAATGGATTAAAATTTACGGCAATATATTTAGGAATTTAAATACAAGCATGATTGGGTCTGATAGAGGAAACGGCATTGTTAGCTACGATGCATCATATATAGCAAAGGACTTTTGTAGTACTTCTAACTTCCCCTGCCCTTTAAACGAGCAAATACCAAATACTTTTACAAATTTAAATTGTGCAATTTCATCATCAAACAATGGCACGGCAAAATCTGTTATAATCAATAATAATGTATTTACTGATAATAATTATTCAATTATACTTAAGAGTATTAAAAATGCAAAAATTATAAATAACGAATTCAATGTTGGAAAACGTTTAGGGTTGTCATTATTAAACTGTACTGCTTATCAAGTGGAAGAAAACAGCTTTAGTTCTGATGACATTACCCTAAATTATGGATTAAACATTATGAAGTCGGGAATACAGCCCAATCTTATTTATAGAAATAAATTTTATGACGGACTTTCTGTCGCTTGTCATCCAATAAGTATGTACGATGTTGGTTACAAATCTTATTCGAATAGCATCCATCGGCAGCGGACTTCAGAGCCTCCATGCTTTTAATAGTAAAAATTAGAAACCAATCATTTTAACAAATGAAAAATATTTCATTTTTTTCTTGCTTATTCTGATTTCATGTTTTATTTCTGTCCCAGAAATATTCTATATATCTTGATTAATTTGAACAATTAATTTTATGAAAATCACAAACCGTAATTTTTTTACTTTTAAAAATTATTGGAAAGCTTTAATAATATTTTAACAACAAAAAATTTAAATATTATGAAAAAAACATTATTTGGTTTTATCTTAATCATTATTTCTGTTGGACTACATGCCCAAACCTATTATCCATTTCCCACTGATACAGCTCAATGGAGCATAGGGCAATATTCATCCTCGCCTTCACCATCATCTTGGACAAATCATGAGAGTGTGATAGGAGACACTATAATCAACCAACTACATTATAATAAGGTGTATTATAATCAATTAGAAGATTATTCCATTTCTGAGCAATTTTTAAAGTGTTTCATAAGGGAAGATACAACAAAAAAAGTTTATGTAAAATATCCTTTTGGCTCACAGGAATTTCCAGATACAAATGAATTTGTTTTATATGATTTTAATTTAGCTGTAGGAGATACTTTTCAGACAACCTGCACATTTTATCAGGCTCCATTTTTAGGCCAAATTAAATTTATCCTGGACAGTATTGATTCTATTATCACAAATACTGGCTTTCGAAAAAGATATAATTATTCTTTTGTTAGTTTTATGGAATTTAATTATTTTCTACCGAATAATTTATACATAATTGAAGGAATTGGAAGTAATTTAGGTCCATTTTTCAATGAATTTATACAAAATTATTATACAGAATTTGCTTGGATAAGTGAATTAATTTGTTTTCGAGACCAGCAGAACTATGTTATTGGAGGTACTAATTGTGATATTGTTGGCATTAATGAAAACCAACAACAAGCATTTACTGTTAATGCCTACCCAAATCCAGCCTCTGATAAGATAACATTTGTTTATAAATTGCCCGAAAATATTAATAACGCTTCGATAAAATTATATAACGCTATGGGAATACCGGTAATTGAAATACCTCTTTTGAATGAGCAAAATTCAATAAGCACAGAAGTCAGCGATTTGAATCAGGGTATTTATTTTTATAAATTGTGTAATGAAAAGCAAAGTTACCAAGGGAAAAGTATTTTAATTATAAGGTAGTACTGAAAATAAAAAAAATCCAACTTAATTTTAATTTATAGGTATGAAGAAAACATTTGCATTTTTCTTGCTTTTAGTAGTTTGTTGTATCTGAACTTGTAAATGAAACACAGTTGAGTGGAAAGCACACATTTGTTTTCTCACCCAGGAACCAGCCGGCAGGTATGTACACATTCCGACTCGATTTTACCGGTGAAAAGGATTCAAATTGTGCGGTATTGAAGATGATTTATTATAAATAATACCGATAGACAGTAGGTAATAACTATGTTTGTTCTGTAATTGTGCTTCAAAATCTTTTTATAGCAATAAATTTACATAAAATGAAAAAATATTTTCTATTCGTTTTTATTCTAACTATAGGGCAGCTACAAGCCCAAAATGCCATGCCTACCGATAGCGCCATGTGGGTATATGGAGTGTACCTTTATGAGAATACGCCCGCACATCTCATAAACCTGACGGTAAAACTAAAGGGCGATACGCTGTTAGGAGGTAGGGCTTACAGTAAAGTTTATTATGCATGGGGACATGATACCGCTTACAACTCGCCAAATAATTACCTCCATTGTTTTTTACAAAACGACAATAACCACAGAGCTTATGTGCGTTACCCCGTAACAAGTTACAGTAATGACACCACTGATGTGCTGTTATACGATTTTAACCAGGTGACAGGTGACACATTTGATTTGCCAAGACACCGGGTTGGAATTGACACATCATGGTGTGATACAAGTTATAAATATGTAGTGAGTAGCACATTCAATATATGGGATAATTTCTTAAGTAGAAATATTCAATATAATCAATATGAATCAGCCAATCCCACGTGTACTGCTCAGTTCAGTCATATGCGTGAATTTTATGGTAGTGGTGATTTTATATTTTATGATGAACTTAAAGTATTTCCGGACTGTTATTTTGACGATGCGGATTCAATTTATTTTTCACAATTTAAATGCTTTTGGTATAAAGGAAAATGGAAAAATCAACCCTGCCAGCTTCTCGGTGCGGATATGGAAGAATTGCCATATGGAGAAAATGAAATAAAAATCATTCCGAACCCATTTTATGATAATGCCGAATTGAATTTCACAGTCGGAAAATTTGAAATTTTTCAGTTATTCGATATTTTGGGTAAGCCATTTTTTGAAATCATGATACAAGAAAACCAGAACAAAATTTTGTTACAAAAAGGGCAATTAAAATGCGGAATATATTTCGGCAGGTTTACGGGTAATGGAAATATTTCGGAAACAATTAAGATTATTATTAACTAAATATATAAACATGAAAAAGGCCATATTTACTTTTATTTTGTTTGTTAGTACACTGATATTGTTTGGACAAGCGCCTGATAGCACCTATTATCCGTGGAAATCGAAACTACTAAAAGGTAATTCAGATTATTATATAATTGAAGACAGCGCATTATTATATTTTTCCGGCAAAACGGATTCAGCAATTAAACCCTGTTAATACCAAAAATTTTCGTTCATGGGAATAACAGTGAAGCAGGGTTTGATTTTACAGGCTACCCTAATCCATTCAACAATGGCACAACATTAACCTACAATTTACCGGAAAACGGAACGGTAAAACTCAGGGTTTATAATGTTCTTGGCATATGTGTATCAGAACTTGTAAATGAAACCCAGTTGAGTGGAAAGCATACATTTGTTTTTTCACCAAAGAACCAGCCGGCAGGTATGTATACGTTCCGGCTTGATTTTACAGGTGAAAAGGATTCAAATTGTGCGGTATTGAAGATGATTTATTATAAATAATACCGATAGACATTGTGTAATAACTATGTTTGTTCTGCAATTATGCTTCAAAATCTTATTATAGCAATAAATTTAAATAAAATGAAAAAATATTTACTATTCTTTTTAATTATAACGATTGGGCAGTTACAAGCCCAAAATGCTATGCCTACCGACAGCGCCATGTGGGTATATGGCGTGCGGCTTTATGAGGATACGCCGGCACATGTCAGAAACCTGACTGTAAAACTAAGGGGAGATACCCTGTTGGGCGGTATGCTATACAGTAAAGTATATTATGCATGGGGTCATGATACTGCCTATGACTCGCCAAATAATTACCTCCATTGTTTTTTACGAAACGACAATAACCACAGGGCTTATGTACGTTACCCCGTAACCATATACAGTAATGACACCTCTGATGTGCTGTTATACGACTTTACCCAGATTGCGGGCGACACCTTTAGTTTGCCAAGACATAGGGTTGGCATTGATACATCATGGTGCGATACAAGCTATAAATACGTAGCCACCAGTGTTGCTTTCGCTTGGTCCAATTTTTATAATAGAAATATTAATATTATCCAATTCGAAACTGCTAATACGATATGTATTACTCAGTTCAGTCAAATGCGTGAATTTTATGGAAGTGATGATTTTTTATTTTATAATGAACTTAAAGTATTTCCTGACTGTTATTATGATGACGTGGATTCAATTTATTCTTCACAGTCTGTGTGTTTCTGGTATAAGGGGAAATGGTTTGGTCAACCCTGTGAACTTTACGGGGCAGATATATATGAATTTGAGGATAGTGATAACGAGATAAAACTTGCCCCGAACCCGTTTTATGATGATGCTGAATTGAATTTTACAGCGGGTAATTTTGAAACTTTTCAATTATTCGATATTATGGGTAAGCCGGTTTTTGAAACCATGATACAAGAAAACCAGAACAAAATTTTGTTACAAAAAGGCCAATTAAAAAGTGGAATTTATTTTGGCAGGTTAACGGGCAGGGGTAATATTTCAGGAGTAATTAAGATTATTATTAATTAAGAATTGACAGTTTGGCAAATCTCCCCAAGTTCGCCGTAAACTTCAAAATTACCTCCTTAAGGACCGAGGCAAAGATTTGCCAAAACATGAACGCGAGAGGTCAAACAAAAACGCTAAGGCCATAAAAACACAATGGGGAATAAACTCTCTGTTTATTCCCCATTCATTTCCCGGCTGTCGTAACTACCGTTCAATGTCAGATTACGGTTATTTCACCTGTTCCTCTCGGATCGGGTTACTTCTATTGATGTTACTATTTACTACCGTTACGACATACTCACCAGCTAAGGTGCTTCGTTTTTGTGTATCAACCATTTGGCTGACAACCCGGAAATCGCATGTCCGTAACGTTTAGTATAATAATACAACCTTTAAAAGAACTTGCTTTTTCAAGCCGGCGTTTTATCGCTCACCTGATAACACAAATATACGAAAATCGAATTCAAAAATCAAGTTTTTTGAAAAATAGTTTATAAACACCTTATAAACAGCACTTATTAACAATTGTTAATAACGTTATGATTATTAAACCCCTTACAAAATTTCCCAATCTTCCACACTACCGCTAACTACCTGAAATATCGGGTGCTGTGTAGGCTTTTTTATCTGATGAAATTCCTCATATTTTTCAGGGTCGCGTTTTTCCAGTTTTTTCAATAAATGTTGAAATTCAAATTCAAGCTGGCCCGAATTTACGCTCAGTTTAATGTTCACTTCAGGCTCATCAACTTTATGTTTATCAAAATGGTAGCCGCGCTTTTCCGCTTCCTTATAAACAACCAAAAGATACTGATCTATGGCGGCTATTGGTTTTTCGGCATTTTTAAACCGCAGTAATTGCGGGTGATGCCTGTATCCCCGTGTTTCACCGAGTAACACCTTTTTTGCCAGAAGGGCCTCCCGCCACAACGCTACCAGCCCTTTGGCGTCGAGATATTGCGGGTGCAACGACCAGATTCTCATAATAACTACGAATAATAGCGTAAAGATACAGCCTACAACATTAAATTTTTATAACTTTGCACGTTTTTTTATACACCATTTTAAGCACTATGGAACGCAAATATACGGAATACAAACAACTGAGCCTGACAAAGATTGCAACCGAAATAAACGAATACTGGCAACAAAACAATATTTTTCAGGAAAGTATCGATAAGCGCAAAGGCAAAACACCTTTTGTTTTTTATGAAGGCCCTCCTTCTGCCAACGGACAGCCCGGCATTCATCATGTGATGGCCCGCGCCATTAAAGATATTTTTTGCCGTTATAAAACGCTCAAAGGTTTTTATGTGGAACGTAAAGCCGGATGGGATACCCACGGGCTCCCCATCGAAATAGCGGTTGAAAAAACACTGGGAATCACTAAAGAAGACATCGGAAAATCTATAAGCGTTGAAGAATACAACAACCAATGCCGTAAGGAAGTGATGAAATACAAGGATCAGTGGGACGACCTGACTGTCCGGATGGGCTACTGGGTTGACCTGGAGAATCCGTACATCACCTTTGAAAACAAATACATAGAAACCGTCTGGCACCTGCTCAGCAAACTGTATGAGAAAGGCTTGATTTACAAGGGATACACCATACAGCCTTATTCACCGGCTGCAGGCACCGGCTTGAGCTCGCACGAACTGAACCTGCCCGGCTGTTACAAAATGGTTAAAGACAACACCGTGGTGGCACAGTTTAAGGTGGTTGCCAATGATCACCCTTTGGTGAATGAACTGCAGAAAAATATTCACGGCGAGTTATTTATCATGGCCTGGACCACAACGCCCTGGACCCTGCCTTCAAACACCGCGCTCGCCGTTGGCGCCAGCATTGAATATATTGCGGTGGAAACTTTTAATCAGTACACACACCTTCCAATAACTGTTATCCTTGCTAAAAACCTGAAGAATAATTATTTCCCCGAAAAAAATGCAGCATTGCTCATGGAAGATTACAAACCGGAAGATAAAAATATTCCATACCGGGTTGTGGCTGAATTCAAGGGAAAACAGTTGGACGGCATCCGTTATGAACAACTGCTTCCTTACGCACAGCCGGAAGATGGCGATGCCTTTAAGGTGGTGCTGGGCGATTTTGTAACCACGGAAGACGGCACAGGCATCGTCCATATTGCGCCGAGTTTTGGCGCCGATGACTTCCGCACCGCCAGGCAGCACGGGCTTGGATCATTGACTTTAGTTGACAAACAGGGAAGGTTCACCGATGCTATGGGAGAATTTGCCGGACGTTACGTCAAATCGGAATACGAGACCAACCCTGAAAAACAAGGCGAAAACAATGTCGATATCGACATCATCATAAAACTGAAAAAAGAAAACAGAGCGTTCAAATCCGAGAAATACGAACACTCCTATCCGCATTGCTGGCGCACCGATAAACCCATACTCTACTATCCGCTGGATTCGTGGTTCATCAAAACCACCGCATGCAAAGACCGGATGATCGAGCTAAACAAAACCATCAACTGGAAACCCGAAAGCACCGGTACCGGCCGTTTCGGCAACTGGCTTGAAAACCTTGTGGACTGGAACCTCTCGCGTTCGCGCTACTGGGGCGTACCATTGCCGATATGGGCAACCGAAGACCGCACGGAGCAACTTTGTATAGGATCGGCCGAACAGCTTAAAAACGAAATTGAAAAGTCTGTCGAAAAGGGTTACATGGCAAGCAATCCATACAACGATTTTATCCCCGGAAATTTCTCAAAAGAAAACTATAATTCGTTCGACCTCCACCGTCCTTATGTAGATGAGATCGTTCTTGTTTCGCCATCGGGTAAAAAAATGTTCCGCGAACCGGACCTGATCGATGTATGGTTTGACTCAGGCTCTATGCCTTATGCCCAGTGCCATTACCCGTTTGAAAACCCGGAAGCTTTCAGATCCAATTTCCCGGCTGATTTTATTGCCGAAGGCGTTGACCAGACAAGGGGTTGGTTTTTTACGATGCACGCCATCGCTACCATGCTCTTTGATTCGGTTGCTTATAAAAATGTCGTTTCAAACGGCCTTGTGTTGGACAAAAACGGAAATAAAATGTCGAAACGGCTTGGCAATGCCGTGGATCCGTTCAGCACCATCGACAAATACGGCCCGGATGCCACCCGCTGGTACATGATCACCAATTCACAGCCGTGGGATAATCTGAAATTTGACCTTGAAGGCATCGGCGAAGTTCAGCGGAAGTTCTTTGGAACGCTTTACAACACTTACGCATTCTTTGCTCTGTATGCCAACATAGACGGTTTTTCGTTCAGTGAGGCAGAAATCCCCGTAGAAAAAAGGCCGGAGATTGACCGCTGGATCATTTCGGAACTTAACACCCTGATACAACAGGTGGACGAATGTTTTTCGGATTACGAACCCACGCGCGCCGGACGCCTGATCCAGGATTTTGTGGATGAATACCTCAGCAACTGGTATGTGCGCCTGTGCCGCCGCCGTTTCTGGAAAGGCGAATATACGGAAGATAAAATCTCTGCATACCAAACGTTGTACACATGTCTGGAAACACTGGCCCAGCTGGCATCACCGATAGCTCCGTTCTTTGCTGAAAAACTTTTCCTCGACCTGAATGCAGTATCCGGCAGATCAAAAGAACGGTCGGTTCATCTTACCGAATTCCCTGTGCCTGTATTGAAATATGTTGATAAGGACCTGGAAGAACGCATGCAGCTGGCACAAAAAATTTCCTCGATGGTGTTGTCGCTCCGCAAAAAACACAACCTGCGTGTACGCCAGCCGTTGAACAAAATCATGATCCCGGCCATCGGCGAAAAGATGAAAAAACAGATCGAAGCCGTAAAGAATCTCATATTATCAGAGGTCAATATCAAGGACATTGAATACCTGGAAGGTTCGGCCAATATTCTTGTGAAAAAGATCAAAGCCAATTTCAAAACGTGCGGGCCTAAATTCGGCAAAGCGATGAAACAGGTGGCTGCAACCATTTCCGGATTGTCGCAGGAAGAAATTTATGATTTTGAAAAAAATAAAAAATTCCAGATCACCGTTGATGGAACTGAAGTTGAACTTGAGCTTGCCGACGTTGAAATCATCACCGAAGATATACCCGGATGGGTGGTAGCGGTTTCCGACAATATCACGGTAGCCCTTGATATCACGTTAACAGAAAGTTTAAAAGAAGAAGGTGTTGCCCGAGAGTTTGTAAACAGGATCCAAAACCTGAGAAAAGACCTGGGGTTGGAGGTGACAGACAAAATTATGGTTGAAGTTGAAAAGCGTGATAATTTAATCAATTCAATTGAAAATAATTTTTCTTATATTTGCAGCGAAATTTTAGCTGTATCTGTTACTTTCGTGGAACGTATTGATGTTGAAAAACATGCAGTAGAACTTACAGATGAAATAAATACTTTTGTTTCTTTAAATAAAGCTTAATTATTTTAGTTATTTATAAAAAAATATATCATGCAAAAAAAGGTTAAAAAAGCTGCCGTAAAGAAAGTTGTTCAAAAGAAGGCAACCGCAACACCAAAAAAGAAGGTGGTAACAAAAAAAGCAGCCCCTAAAAAAGAAATAACTCCAAAAAAGAAGCTTAGCAAGGTCGTGGCAAAAAAAGCTGTTCAAAAGAAAGCTGCAGCTACGCCAAAAAATAAGACAGAAGTAAAAAAACCATTGGTTAAAAAAGCCCCGGTAAAAAAAGCTGTTCCTGCAAAGAAAGTTATTGTAAAAAAAGCAGCTCCAACAAAAAAAGTGGTGGCAAAAAAGGCAAAAGCAGCTCCGAAAAAAGTTGTCGCGAAAAAAGTAACCCCGAAAAAGGTGGCTCCTAAAAAGGCAGCTGCACCCATAAAGATTGTAAAAAAAGTGGCTGTTAAAAAAGCTGTGGTTGCCCCGAAAAAGAACGTGATTGTAAAAAAAGCAGCCCCGAAAAAAGCGGTTGCCCCGGTTAAGAAAGCCATAAAAACCACTGCCGCTAAAGTGGTTGTAAAAAAAGTTACTCCCGCTCCGAAAATAAAAGTTATAGTAAAAAAGACCGTTCCTGTAAAAGCCGTAATTAAAAAGGCTGAAAAGAAAATCGTTGAAACGCCCGTTGAAGTTATAAAGCCGGAAGTTTCCACCAAGACCAGGTATTCCGATGAAGAACTGCAGGAATTTAAAGAAATCATCCTGAAAAAACTGGAAGAGGCCAAACACGACCTGGAAGTTCTCACAGAGGCTTATTCAAACAGTTCCGGCCAGGATATCAACGACACCTCGCCTACCTTCAAAATCCTTGAAGAAGGCTCTCAGGTGCTTTCAAAAGAAGAAAACAGCCAGCTGGCGATGCGTCAGACGAAATTCATCACCAACCTGGAAAATGCGCTGATCCGTATCGAAAACAAATCGTATGGCATCTGCCGCGTTACAGGAAAGCTCATATCCAAAGAACGTCTGAGAATTGTTCCTCATGCCACCCTCAGCATGGAGGCTAAACTACAACAAGGCAAGCAACGGTGATCCTGACTGATACTAAAAAAAAGCTGCTGATCTCAGCTGCCGTCGTTTTTCTGATATTGTTTATCGACCAGGTAATTAAGATCTGGATCAAAACGCATTTTTATCTTGGCGAATCGTATCATGTTTTTGGAAGCAACTGGTTTCAGATACATTTTATCGAAAACTACGGGATGGCTTTCGGGATGGAGTTTGCCGGAAGTTACGGAAAGATAATTTTAAGCATTTTCCGCATCATCGCCATTTGCGCCATCGCCTGGTATATTGTTTATCTTGCCAAACGGAAAACCAGTATTTACCTGATCATTACCATTTCGCTCATTTTTGCGGGCGCTATCGGAAACATCATTGACAGCGCTTTTTACGGGCTGATTTTCAATGAAAGCACCCCTTTTGATAAAGCGGTCCTCTTTCCGGATAGTGGTGGATACGCTGCTTTCTTGCACGGGAAAGTGGTGGATATGTTTTACTTTCCGTTATTTACCGTTCAGTTCCCGGCATGGATCCCATTCATGGGCGGCAAGATGTTCACATTTTTCGAACCCGTATTTAATATCGCGGATGCCACAATTACCGTAGGCGTTTTTATCCTGCTTATTTTTCAAAAAAGGCTTTTCAGGGAACAAAAAGAAGTGGTTACAACCTCCGACAGCGAAATTCAGCAGCCACAGGGCAAATAAAGGTCGTCACGGGGATTTATCAGCATGATGGGTAGTTGATACTTATTGGCTATTATTTTCTTTTCCTTGAGCCCGAAAAGCAGGTCGTCGACTGCAATTTCCTTTGTGGCCATAATCACAACCATATCCCCATTGTTATACCAGGCATAATCAACGGCATACACATCAATATCACATTTGATATCGGCCTCATTGATCACTTGATATTCCACATTGAGATTACTGTATAATTTCATCACCAGCGCCATGTTGCTGCGAAGCGATGCGGCAAAATAAGCATCTTTATAATGTCTTATAACAATGCTGACCTTTGTCTTATTAAGTGTGCTGATATGCCCGGCCCATGCAGATTTTTCCTTGGACTCTCTGTTAAAATCCAGCGGCAGGACCATCCCGCTGAAAAAGCTTTTCCGCGGCAACACGTCATGTACGACTATGATCGGAATGCGCAGATTTCTGTAATCAGTCACGATAGAGCCCGGACTAAAAAAATCATGCGCGTTTTTTTGCGAATTCAAGCCTGCAATAACAGCGATCGCATTGATCCTTTCGTAAATTTTGTTTACTATTTTATCAACCTCATCCCTGAACACATAAACATTTACCTGGATCCGGTCGTTTTCTATAACATCTCTGGCAATGGCCACCAGCTTGTTTTTAACGAGGATCTCTGCTTCCTTTTCGTCTGTATAAAGCCGGATATTTTTTTTGTTCAATGCATGAAAAAGGCTGATCTCGCATTTGAATAAAGTGGCGAGCTCAACGGCACAATGCAGTGCGTTTTCGGCGGCTTTTGAAAAGTCATAGGGGACCAATACCTGTTGTCTGGAAGCTTCCTGCTGCATGGCTAAATAAAACACAAAGATAGCTGAAACTCTGGAATGATTTAAGAATATTGATCAACGATTTGTGATTTATGAAGTATCTCTCATAATAAATGTTTTGCCCCTCCGGGGCAAGATGGTGTGGGTGATCGACGTTTTTAAAAATGTTTGGCCTCTCCGAGGCCACGCTGAAAAGCCTGGTCAACGATTTTGTGCTTCTGTGGGCATCAAAAAAACAGCCCCAGGAACGGGGCCGTCTTTTTTGGAACTTTTTCGCGCGTTGAGGTTTTGAAGGGTTAAAACAAAGACCTCGCACAATTTGGGGTTTAACAATAGTAAAGACACCGATAGAAATAAAAAGGTTGCCTGTATTAAAAAATTTTAAAAACTTTTCATAAAATCCACCACCAGTTTAAAAACCTCATTGTATTTTGTCAGCGGCAGGCCAGCTGCTTTATCCGTCACCGTGTGGTATTCCTTATATTCGTTGCCCAGGGTATAAATAAAAAAACTTTTCACGCCATTCTTAAAAAAATAATAATGGTCGCTGTTGGCTGCTTCGCCGCGCGGGCTTACGGTTTTTAAATAATTGTTTTTCTGATTCAGCGAGGTCAGTGTTTCAAATTCATTTTTAAAAACACTGCCATTCACCACCTTAATTCCATCGCTTCCGGTGCCCACCATATCAATATTCAGCATGAATTTTATGTTTTTAAGCGGAAATAACGGATGTTCGGTATAGTATTCGGAACCCAGCAGCCCGGCCTCTTCTCCTGTGAAAAAAATAAATGCAATCGAGTATTTTCCCATGTGGGTAGTATCAGAAAAATAATTTGCCAGGTCAAGAAGCATGGCGGTGCCGCTCGCATTATCATTGGCTCCCGGGAAATATGCCTGATTCCCCATCATGCCCAAATGGTCGTAATGGGCGCCTATAACAAGAAACGTATCGGGACAGGCTTTTCCCGGCAGAAAACCCACCACATTTTGTGTCTGGTAATCATCAATCAGCCGAGCGTCAATTTTCAGGGCAATTTTTTTTATTTTCTCAGGTATGGCCGTTCTTCTGACATCAATCCGGATCTGCTTATTTTGTGCCTCTGCCCCTGAAACATGCCACGAAACGTTTCTGTCAACAATATTTACCCGGACAGCCGCTTCGTTGAGTTTACGATTTTTAACATCCTTAAAGCCCGTATCAATCACTATCGCTTTATTTTTGATTTTTAGGTTGTTGAGGGCCTTTGCGCTGTCACCTTTACTGTATGTTTTTTCGTTTAAAAATCTGGCAACAAAGCCGGCATCCGTCTTTGGTGCATCCGGATATATAATAAAATCAATGCCCGGCGTCATTTTTTTATTATTTATTTTCAGATCAACGGCTCCCGGAAAGGTGTTTATTTTAATGTTAAAAAACTGAAGGTATCCGCTTTTAAACGCTTGAATATTTGATTTTTGTAGGTGTTCTGCAATAAAATCAGCGGCCTTTCTTTCGCCGGAATTCACGTATCCCCGGCCAAAAAATTCCGGCGATGATAAGGTATCAATAATGTCCCGGGCAAAAGAAATATTCTGTGAAAAGCTTGATAATGCAGGGATGAAACATAAAAAAATAATCAGAACTTTTTTCATCATACTCCTATAAAAGCTTTCGTATTACAAGATCTTCCAGTTTCTGATAGGCTTCATCGACATTATTCCAGCGGTGTTCCTCCTTTAGTTCTTCAAGGGCTTGGGTAGCCACTTCAATGGTATCACAGGCATTAAGCTTATCGATGCATTTATTATATTCGTGAAGGTCTCCTTTGAACAACTGATTTATAAAAAGAAATTTATCGTTGATCCCGATAGCGCTTTTTATGCTGGTAATGGACGATTTTCCAATTTTTCCCGCCACCGTTTTATCATTTTTCTCTCCGGAAAATTTCTCATTTACTGATTTGGAGGATTCTTTAAACTTGTCGGCAACGATCGTTTTCTCGGTTGTGGAAAACAAATCCGAAGAGGTTGGTTTTTCTGGTTTTATTTTTTTGGGCAACTCCACCAATGCAGGTTTTTCTTCTTCTTGTTTTTCGGGTGCTTTTTCAAACAGCTCTATTTCCAGTGGTTTATCAACCTTTTTAGGAGCTTTTTCTTCGGCTTCTATCTTTTTTTCATTTTCAGCAATAACCGGTTTTATAGTGATTTCTGTTTCTATTATTGGTCTTTCTTGTATTTCAACCGGGGCCTCCGGTTCCGGAGTAAACAAAATGTCTGTTTTTACTTCGACACGTTTATTATTAAGTTCGTTTAAATCACCAAACCTTTCATATAATTTCCGGATATTTGCCATGATAATGTCTACTTCTATCTGTGGAATTTTCCCTTGATGCTGGCTGATTGTATTAATCTGTTCGCTCAGTGTTTCCAGAATAATTTTAATTTCTCTTTTCACAAGATTTAGTGCCATATTTGAAAACTTAAAGGTTAATATTATTTTTGCAGTAATTTAGAGGTATAAAATTATAAAAAATAAATACTCCCGGCTGATGTTTATTGAAAAAACCAACGAAACGCATAAAAAGGGCTTTATCGAAGTCATTTGCGGATCTATGTTTTCCGGTAAGACGGAAGAGTTGATCCGTCGTTTAAAACGCGCAAAATACGCCCGGCAGCGTGTTGAGATCTTTAAGCCTGAGATTGACACCCGTTACGACGTTGAAAAAGTGGTTTCTCATGATGAAAATTCGATAAACTCAACACCGGTACAATCTTCATCCCAGATCCTGCTGCTTTCTACAGATGTTGATGTTGTAGGGATTGACGAAGCACAATTTTTTGATTCCGAAATTGTCAACGTTTGTAATATCCTTGCCGACAGGGGCATCCGTGTGATTGTTGCCGGCCTTGATATGGACTATTTAGGAAAACCCTTCGGCCCTATGCCGGCTTTACTTGCCTCTGCCGAATATGTAACAAAAGTTCATGCCATTTGCCTCAGATGCGGTGAACTGGCGCATGTTTCGCATCGAATGGTAGAAAATAATAAACTGGTTTTGCTGGGTGAAACCGACACGTACGAACCCCTTTGCAGGAGCTGCTATAATAAGGCGGTAAGGCTTTCCGAAAAAGAATAATTACTTAACAAAGATGGTTTTGGTGGAGGTTTCTCCGGGGTGCAGCCTGATAACGCCCCTTCCGATCACTGAATCATTCGTTCCTTCAATCGGTTTAAAAACAATCACATCAAGTATGCCTTCGTACTTAAAAACGTGTTGGAAAGTACCTGTGATGTCTGTTTTTCCATCCACCCGGACATCCTGATACTGCGGGGCAATAATAATATCCGCGTAAGGAAGTGTGACGTTGGTGTCGTTTAAATATTTTGCCGTAATAATTGCTGTGCAGTCGGTACTGTCTTTTTTACAGCCATAAAAAACACAAACACCCAAACCTGCTATTATTATCAGGGTTGTGACAATTTTAAGGGAAAATATTTTCATTGCGGTTTTTTTTTTAATTTTGTTCTGCATAAATTAATACGCAAATTAAATCATTTTGTTTTAAAATATAGGCAAATTTAAAAAAAAATTCCTTATGAAAAAATTTATTGTGTTCTTTTTAAGCCTGCTTCTTTTAAATGTGACAGGTTTTAGCCAAACCGATCAACCAAAAACAGAACTAAAATTTATGATCAAAACAAGCTATGGTGATATTACGGTTAAACTTTACAATGAAACACCGCAACACCGCGACAACTTTGTGAAGCTTGTAAAAGAAGGTTTTTATAACGGGTCTATTTTTCATCGCGTGATCAACCATTTTATGATACAGGGCGGTGGGGCAAAAAACGGTACTGAAGATGCCGGTTATACCATTCCAGCTGAATTTAATCCGAAGTATTTCCATAAGTTCGGCGCACTGGCTGCTGCCCGTATGCCCGATGGCGTAAACCCGGAAAAAGCTTCCTCCGGTTCCCAGTTTTATATCGTTCAGGGAAATGTTTATACGGATGAACAACTTAATTCCTTTGAAAAGAAACTCAATAAAACTTTTACGGCAGAAGAACGCGAAGCATATAAAACCGTGGGTGGAACCCCGCCTCTCGACGGTAATTATACTGTTTTCGGCGAAGTCGTTGAAGGATTTGATGTTATTAACAAAATCGCGGCAGTTAAAACCAAGGCCGGAGACAAACCTGTTGAAGATGTTATTATGAATATTGTTGAAATTAAATAACATCCCGAACACACAAAAACAAATACAAATACTCTTTCCGGAGCACACAATTTTTAAAAAATGGAAACAACCATAAAACGTCATCTTGACGAGATAGCCGCATTTTCCACGACCAATCCTGACGAACTCGAACAATTCCGGATTAAATTTTTAGGTAAAAACGGGATCCTCAATACGTTATTTGAAGCATTCAAATCGCAACCGCCACAGCAAAAGCAGGCCCTGGGAAAATTATTAAATTCCCTGAAAATGGCTGCAAACGAAAAATACCTGAATCTCAAAAACGACCTTGAATCTCTTGCCGTTCAGGAAGCTGACATTTCAGACCTTACGCTGAATGCTGATTTCGGCAACTATGGGGCGCGGCACCCGATGTCTATCATCCGAAATGAGATTGTCCAGATTTTTTCCAGGATCGGTTTTAACGTTACCGAAGGCCCTGAAATTGAGGATGACTGGCACAATTTTTCAGCCTTGAATTTTCAGCCAGACCATCCCGCGCGTGAAATGCAGGATACTTTCTTTATTGAACAAAACCCTGATATTGTGCTGCGTACGCACACTTCTTCGGTGCAGGTCCGGCTTATACAAAGCCAGAAACCGCCGCTGCGCGCACTGATGCCGGGGAGGGTTTACCGTAATGAGGCCATCTCGGCACGCGCACATTGTTTTTTTAACCAGGTAGAAGGCCTGTATGTGGATAAAAATGTGTCTTTTGCTGACCTGAAACAAACCTTGTTGTTTTTTTCAAAAGAAATGTTTGGAGCTGATACCCGGATACGCCTGCGGCCCTCTTATTTCCCTTTTACTGAACCTTCGGCCGAAATGGACATATCCTGCACTATTTGTGGCGGAAAAGGCTGTCAGATGTGTAAAAAGACCGGCTGGGTGGAAATTTTAGGCTGTGGGATGGTAGATCCCAACGTGCTTGATAATTGCGGTATCGACAGTAGTGTGTATTCGGGATTTGCTTTTGGCATGGGCATAGAGCGCATTACCAACCTGAAATATACAGTGAAAGACCTGCGCTTATTTTCTGAAAATGATGTCCGCTTTCTGAAACAATTCGAAAATAATATCTGATTCTACGTATTAATCTTCTGTATTTTATTCTGCAAGAGGAAGTTGGATAAAGAAAGTAGTCCCTAATTTCTGTTCGGATTCAAACCAGATTTTGCCATTACTGTTTTCGATAATTCCTTTAACAATGGCCAGCCCAAGGCCCATGCCCTCTGATTTGGTGGAAAAATTAGGCGTAAACATTTTGGGTTTCATTTCTTCCGAAATACCAGACCCATTGTCCTTGATAGAAATTATTGCGTCATGTGCTGTTTTTTCAATGTTGATTTCAATGAGTCCGTCTTTTTTGTCACCAATAGCCTGGATCGCATTGTTCAGAATATTGTTCATAACCCTGATTAGCTGCTTTTTATCAGCAAAAACAACACAGTTTTTCGGCACCAATTCTTTATCAAATAATATCTTTACCCCAGTTCCGGTCATAAAAATGGATATGGAATTGGCGACCAGGGTTGCCATATTAATTCGTTCGTTTTGTGGTTTGGGCATCTGGGCAAAATAGGAAAATTCTGATGCGATAGCAGCCAGGTTTTCAATTTGTTCTATAATATTTTTTGTAAAATGCTCCAGCTTTTCGCCCCAATCCGGTGCATTATCTTTCCAGGAACGCTCCAGGTGCTGGACGCTGAGTTTCATAGGGGTTAAGGGATTTTTTATCTCATGAGCCACCTGCATAGCCATCACCCTCCAGGCGCCCTCCCTTTCGGAACGTGACAAACTCTCGGCACTTGCCGCCAATTCGTCTATCATTCGGTTATACTCTGAAATCAAGCCTCCAATTTCATCTCTGCGGGTCCATATTATTTTCTCATTCTTTTTGCCGAGTTTGATACTGCTTAGTTTTTCCCGGATCACATTAAGCGGCCGTGTGATCCTCCCCGAAATAAACAAGGCAATCAGGATGGTTATTGCGATGAGTATCACATAGATATTGATAAACGCCGTTAAAAATGACGATAATTCCCTTTTCAACTCCCCTTCTTTGGCAAAATATGGTAAGTTAATATAATACAATACCTTACTGTTTCTTCCGTAGAATAAGGCATAGGCAGAATAATAGTTCAGTTTGCCAATATTTTCTTTTTGAATAAATAGTGTTTTCTTTTGTGCAAGAAGTTGTGAAAACGCCCGTGGGTTGATCCTGCCCGCCATTAGTCCCTCATTGAAAATCTGCGGCCTTGATGAAGAAACAAGCTTGCCGGTGGTATCAAAAACATTGATGTCGGTGAAAAATACATTCGAAAATTTTATCAGGGCGGCGTTCAGAACGGCCAGTTTTTCTTCGTCCATAGTGTCGTTGTCGCCAACCTTACTCTGCAATTCCTGGAGAATCGACATGGATTTTTCACTCAAAAGATCCAGGTTTTTATTTTCATTTAAGTTCCGGATAAAATATAAGGTAACCACACCGATGATCAGAAAAGAAGTCAGGATGATGGACACCATAGAAATCTGAAGGCGGTTTCTAAAATCGAACCTGATTGTTTTGAGGTTCGGAAGTAGTATTTCGAAGAACCAAAAGATCAGGATAACAATGGAAAAAAAGATAAAAAGTGTTGAAAATGGCGCAATTATGTCAAAAATATTCCCGTTTTTTTTGCTGATTAAAATTAGCGACGATTTATCTGATTTATAACATAAATGATTGTATCCGTTCGCATTATAAATATAAAAGTTATTTACAAACAGGGAATCGTTTATGGAATAATTGGTTGAGTAGTAATATTTTCCAAATGCATCAATTAACCCATTTTTATAATATTTTGCATAGGAATAATTTGATAAGTCGGTGTCGATAAAAAGTTTTTTATCAATCAGTAATTCCGGGTAACCCAATCCTTTAGGAATAAATTTCGAGTTTAATTCAATAAACAGAAACAGCTGCGCCGAGTCGATTACAAAATCAAATGTTGACAAATAATTGTTGCCTCCGGTTCCGTAATTCAATACATATAAATTCTCACATGACGCTGGTTTGCCATAAGCTTTCAACAAATCATCAAAAAACAACCTGCAGTTCTGTTTTTCCGGCCCGGCTTCAACTAGCAGGCTGTCCAGTGCATTACAAACGGTGATCTGGACTTTGTATTTATCCCAATAACCAGAAAAATATTTCTTGGTCAGATACTCTTTAATCTCAAATTCACTCTGGGGATATTCTGTCAGTTTATTTTTTAAAAATTTATCTTCTGCTATCTGTTTTTGAATGTCTTCATAAATGTTCTCAGCAAGCGGGTCCTCGCCTGAAGACAGCTTATGAGCCAACGATTTGCGCCTTTCAAGTTCTTTGCTGCTGTTTGAATCATTAAAGGTGTTATAAATTGTAAACGTAAATATTATAAGGTAAGCCAGTATTTCATAATAATGAAAAGCATCTCTTTTTCGTCGCGAAAGAAAATAGAGCGCACAAAATAATACAAAACAGATCGCGGCGGAATAGCTGCTTATTAAACCAAACAGGTTAATTGTCGCATACAAGATACCATTCAAAATGATTATTATCAGGCTATAACCAATATTGAGGTTAAGCCTGATACATATCTGAAGTAATACCACAGCAACAATAAAGTAGGACAAAACCAATAACGATACTATCAGCAATCCGATAATACTCAACCCGTTGATGGAGAATAACTGGCTCAGATTAAACGAAATGGTGGAATCAAGAATAATTGACTGTACCAATGAAACTATAAACATAAAAGACACGGCCAAAAACGAAATTATGACCAGCATCAGGAAAATTTTGATCCATTTTTTATTTATTTTGCCGGTATCGTATGGTGCCTTTTTATAAATAAAAACAGCGATAACAAAAAACAAGATGGTGTTGATCAGTAAATCTCCGAGTGACGGAAGAAAACCGGAAGAGGCATAAAACAAGGGTCCAAAAAAATCTGTAGCATAAATATTTTCAGGAATTTTAAAATAAAAGAAAACGCCTCTTATTAAGACAATGGTAAAAATAAATGTCAAAATACAGGTAGTTTTTCCAAAATGTTTTTTTAGGGAAAGAACTCGAAAAATCTGAAATAGCAGAAATATCAAAGAAAAAAAGGCTAAAAAATAAAATGTGAGAATAATAATTTGTTCGGCTTGGGTATAGTTTGTTTTTTCTTTGAAGGTTAAGGAAAAAAGTTTTTGATTTTCGATATTTTTTATAACGGATTCCTGAGTATTTTCTGAAATTCCGATTCCTGCGATATCAAGCCGGACATCTTTTGTGAAATCATTGGCTAAATAATCATTCTCGTATTTATACTCGTTTTTGATCAAAATAGCCGCAAAGCATTTTTTTGAATTCGCTTCTTTCCTGATCAGATAATACCAGCCATTTTCGGTTCGTACTATTTTTTTGTCGGGTATATTATTCTCGAATAAAACGGGGGAAGAAAAAACATTGTCTGTCCAAAAAACAAGGGTGTTGTTTTCGTACGATAAAAAAGTTATGAATTCTTTTTCTGATATCTCCTGAATATTTTCATTTAAAAAAATTTCTCCCGTTTTGTTTTTGGTCGAATCCTGGATTAAAACATTTAATACTTTTTCTGCGATTTTTTCTTTTCGCTGAATTTGCTGTTCAACTTTTTTTATGACCGTTTCTTTTTTTGATTTAATACTTATTACATATTCGTTGTAAAAAAAGTTCAATGCAATAAGAACCAAAAAAACGATGGCGGCAAAAAAAATACGCTTGTTTATATTTTTTTTCATTTTTTGTCCGATAAAAATTTTTTTCACCTTAAAAAACGGGTTAAAATTAACAAATCTAAGGCATTTTTTCGTTTTCAGCAGGACAATATATTATAAAGGGGGTTTCGTCCCTTAAAAGAGCTTATTTTAATCCGTTTTTTGAAAAATATAGATCAGGCTCGAAAATTCATCATTATTTTGTTTGGCCAGGATATTTGATTTTAATCCATGGTAAAAAGCTTTGATCAGTTTTTTTTTACCCGTTTTATATTTTTCACTGATCATACTGATATAAAAAGAATCGTAAACCAAGGGAATTTTTTTCAGAAGGTGGAATCCTTTTTTTTCGAAAAGTGCTGTTATTGGTTTTTGAGTAAAATGGAAAAGATGCCTGGGCACATCATAACCGGCCCAAAAGGATTTATAAAAAGAAGCATCGTGGCAGTTTGGGTTGGGGACTGCAATAACTGCGATTCCGTTATCTTTTAAGATTCTGTTGATTTGGTACAGGCGCTCATTCAGGTCGTGAACATGTTCAAGAACGTGCCACATCGTAACGACGTCGAATTTTTTTTCGCTGAGTTCCGGGATATTTTTTTCATCAATGACGTTTAGCGAATACGTATTTCTGGCAAAATTCCGCGCATCCTCGTCAGGCTCCACCCCTGTAACTTCCCAACCTTTCTTCTGAAAGAAATCCAGAAATTCCCCGGTGGCACAACCAATATCGATCAATGAACCTGAATTCCGGTATGATTGTATCAGTTTGTATTTTTTGACATGGTTTTTTTTACGGATGTAAGCATAAATTTTATTCAAAAAACCAGCCTGTTTTGTAGAATGAGAGATATAATTCTCCGACTGATAATACCTTGAAATTTCCGCAGGTGATGGCCTTGGGTTTACAAATAACAACCCGCAGTTGTCGCATTTTACAATTGTAAACCCCTCGTTTGTAAGAAAATAATCCTTAGCTTCCAGGTATTGGGTAAAGGAATCATTTCCGCATAAATCACAACTAGTTATTTTTTCCATCATTTTAGGTTTCACGTGAAACATTAACGCCCCAGGTAGACCAGAAGCACTGTTATATCTGCCGGAGAGACACCGCTGATCCTGGCAGCCTGGCCAATTGTCCGTGGTTTCAACAAAGATAATTTTTCTATGCTTTCTTTTGAAAGGGCCGTAATTTTTTTATAATCAAAATTTTTATTCAGGGAAATATTTTCAAGTTTGGTTATTTTATCGGCGATCTCTTTTTCTTTTTCTATGTATGAATTGTATTTGACCTGAATTTCCGCTTCCTCAAAAATTTCTTTGTTTTTGATCTTTTTTGCTGAGGAGAACTGTTTAAGTTTTTCGCAAGAAAACAACAAAGACTGTATCGAGACTTGTGGCCTTAAAAGTATGTTGTTGATTTTTGTTTTTTGGTCAATTTCGGGCGTACTTATTGAAACCAAATAGCTGTTTATTTCATCCGGGTTTATCGTTTCGGTTTTAATAAAATCAGATAATTCGTTTATCTTTTTTATTTTATTCCTGGTTTTTTTCATTTGTTCTTCAGAAACCAGCCCAAGATTATGCCCTGTTTTTGTCAACCGGATGTCTGCATTATCCTGCCGTAACAAAATCCGGTATTCGGCTCTTGAAGTAAACATTCTGTAAGGTTCGTCAATGCTTTTTGTAATAAGGTCGTCAATCAGCACACCAATATAAGCTTCGGATCGTTTCAGGATAAACTCCGGTTTATTATAAATCTTATTATAGGCATTTATTCCGGCCATTAAACCTTGGGCGGCGGCTTCTTCATAACCTGTTGTTCCGTTAATCTGGCCTGTAAAATAAAGGTTTTCTATTTGTTTTGTTTCAAGGGAATAATTAAGCTGATCGGGAGGAAAATAATCATATTCGATCGCATATCCCGGTTTGAAAATTTTAGCCTTTTCAAATCCTTCAATTTGATGTAATGCATCCAACTGAACTTTTTCGGGCAAGGATGAAGAAAAACCATTCAGGTAATATTCTACCGTATTCCAACCCTCAGGTTCAAGAAAAAGCTGATGCTGGTTTTTATCCGAAAAGCGAACAATTTTATCTTCAATGGAAGGGCAATACCTGGGTCCTCTCCCCTTGATCCGGCCTTTAAAAAGTGGTGATTTTTCAAATCCTGAACTCAGGATATCATGCACTTTTTGGTTGGTATGCGCTATAAAACAGCTCTTTTGTTTTATAAGTGGTTTGGTGTCGGTAAACGAAAATTTGCCGGGATCATCATCCCCTTTTTGTTCAATCAGCTTACTAAAATTTACCGTTCTTCCATCCACCCTTACCGGTGTTCCGGTTTTCAATCTTGCTTTTTTAAAGCCGGCATTAACCAATAAATCACTCAATCCCATCGATGCTTTTTCTCCGATTCTGCCGCCCGTAATATTTCTTTCGCCAATATGGATCAATCCATTTAAAAAAGTTCCCGAGGCCAGGATCACGGCTTTTGAATAAATTTTAATGCCCAGTACCGTTTCAATCCCGTAAACTTTTCCACTTTTTATTAAAATCTTTTTTACCTCATCCTGCCAGAAATCCAGGTTCGGAGTCTGTTCCAGGGCAAGCCTCCATCTTTCCGAAAACAACATGCGGTCGCATTGAGCTCTCGGGCTCCACATGGCCGGACCTTTTGACCTGTTCAGCATTCTGAATTGGATCATGGATTCGTCGGTAATAATTCCTGTTTTTCCTCCCAGCGCATCAATTTCCCTTACAATCTGACCCTTTGCCACACCGCCGATGGAAGGATTACACGACATCTGTGCGATCAGGTTCATATTCATCGTAACCAACAGCACAGAGGCGCCCATGTTTGCTGCGGCCGCAGAAGCCTCACAACCGGCATGTCCTGCGCCAACTACAATAATATCGTATTTTTTTAAAAACATGGGATTGTTTCACGTGGAACTTGTGGCTATTGTGTTGATTACCTGTGTATTAGATTAATAAAACTAAAATAATGCAAGATAATGGTCCTCTTTTTGGGTCATTACTTTTCGCTCAGCGGGTGTTTTATCTTTATACCCCAATAAATGAAGAAGGCCGTGAACTATCACGCGTAACAATTCATCCGGGGTTTTCTGATGAAATTTTTTAGCATTATCTTTCACTCGTTCATAACTGATAAAAACATCGCCCTTAAGGGTATTTTTTTCAGAATAATCAAAAGTGATCACATCGGTTAGCGTATCCTTGTTTAAATATTTTTGATTCAACGACAACAAATGTGCATCACCACAAAAAATATAGTTGATTTCAACACTTTTTATGCGTTTGTTTTCCTTACGGACAACATTGGACAACCAATTTCTGGTGTTTGTTTTCTGTATCTTGGGTTTTGGAATATTTAGTTCGAAAAAGTCAATATAAAGGTCTGGCATTTTGTTTAGTTGTTTTTTTCAAATATGCTCTTTTTGACTTTAAAATATTCATCAATGTGTTTTTTTCTGTTTATAAAAACTTCGTTATTTATGGAAGTGATATTAAATATGAGCTGAATTTTACGGCCGTTATCAAGAAAATAAACTTCATCAGCGAGTGTTTTTATAAGAAAAATTCCGGTCCCTTTCTTTTCAGGATTTGCCTTTGCATCGGTGGCATCAGGTATGGATTTATAATCAAACCCGGCGCCCTGGTCTTCAATGGTAAAATCGATACCTTTTTGTGAATAATCAAAATGTATCAATACACGTTTTTCTTTATCCTCATGATTTCCATGAACAATTGCATTTTCTACAGCTTCAGTCACAGCAACTATAATATTTCCAAAATAAGAACTATTCAAATTATAATAGTCACAGATATCTTCTACAAACCTTTCTACTTCAGCTATTTCGTGAAGGTCAGATTTTATTTCCAAGGTATGCTTTTTCATCAATCTTCAAATTTATAAAAATACTCATTGGTCTTATACTTAAAAAACGGTGTTAAAGTTACAGGAATTGTTTTTAATAATTCAAGTTCTTTTGATTTTAATCTGTTATACTCAAAAAATTGATTAGGGTTACTATAATTTTTTTCTATGGCTTCGTTTGATATTCTTTTTTCGTCCAACTCCCGTTCCTTTTCGGCTTTTTCAGATTCCAACAGGCGCGTTAAAATTTCCTGCTGACGTTTCAGGGTTTCATTAGTCAGCATTTTATTCACCAGATCGGTTTCGGTTTCTTCCATCTTTTTCATCATTTCACTGATCTCTCCCGAGTTCCCGGCGCCCTCCTTTTTCTGATCCTCACCATATTCCTGCAGCATTTTGCGAATCGCCTCCTGTTCGGCCGCCAGCCTGGCCAGTTGCTCACTCATGGATTTCTGGCCATTTTGTCCCGGTTTCTGGCCATTTTCAAGTTGTTTTTTCAGTCCTTCAATTTGCTTATTCAATTGTTCCTGCATTTTTTTCATGGAAGATGCCGATGGCTTGCCGTTTCCGGGTTTGCTGCACTTTCCTCCTTTTTTATTACAGGATTTGCTGGACTGGGACTGCATTTGTTGCTGCATTTGTTCCAATGATTCTGCCAACAGCAGAGCGAGGTTGTTTACAGATGTCATCACAAATTGCTGCCATTTTTGAGCCTGTGGGTTATTTCGATTATGTAATGCATCTAAAATTTTTACGACATTGTTATTGATCGCCGTGATTTCTTTATTGACTATGGGTTCGATCATGCTTTGCCGTTTACTCAATGCAAACAATGAGTCTTCGATCATTTTCAGATCATCTTTCAACTCTTTTTGCTTGTCCATAATATTGAGGTACTTCGGGTCGTTGATATTCGTATTTTTTAGCCTGTTGATGAGGTTTTCCTGGCCGAAAGAGACCTTGATCAGGTTTTCTAAAAGCTGCCGCAGGCTTTGTTCGTCTTCAGCAAGTTCTTCCTCCTGCATCTCCTCCTGCATTTTCTGGAGTTCATTGGATAGCTGCTCCATCTGTTCACCCGCATTTTTCTGTGATTTTGAAGCATTTTTGCGTTTATTATTTTCAAGGCTGCTTTTACTGTTGTTCAGCTCCTGTTGAATGGCATTTTGTTTTTCATCGGTTTTTTGCAGGTTTTTTGGGTCTTCCAGTTCGCTATTCTTTTTTTCAAGGTCCTTCAGATCCTGTTTTACCTGATTAAAATCATCATTTATTCTTTTTTGCTCATCCAGCAATTCCTGCTGATTCTGCTTTTCATCTTCGGTTTTTTCTGAAAGCTTTTTTTGTTCCTCCCCAAGTTTTTGAAGTTTTTCAATGGTTTCCGTCATTTTTTTTTCGAACTCCAGCTGTTTAAACAACTCCAGGTTTCTGTCAAGTTCTTTTTCCAGGTCTTTATTACTCATTTTAATTTTGTCGAGCATTTCATTGATTCTTGATTTGTCAAGCTTATCGAGCATTTCCTGCATTTGCTTGAACAACTCTTTCATCTCATCAGTCATAATCTTATTAAAAAGCTCTTCGAGTTGTTTCTGTTTTTCAAGAATACTGTTGTCTGGTTTCTGAAACTGCTGGTCTTTGATATTGTTCTCATGCAATTGCTTTTTGATATCTTCCACATTTTGCTGCAGTTGCTGTTGCCTGATCAGTAAGTCTTCGATCTGTTTCCGTTCCTGCCAGTTCAGGTTTTTTTTATCCAGCATTTTCTGATTGATATCATCGGCTTGTTTCTGTAACAGGCTTATATCTTTCATTGCCTGATCCATCTTGTTTTTCAGTTCTTCGCTGTTTTCATCGCTCTGTTTTTCCAATTCTTCAGTGGTAGGGACCTTAAAAATCATTTTTGAAGAACGTGTTGCCTTGCTACCATTGATGCCATCGTTGTCCCAAATTTCAAAATAGTATTCTATCTGGTCGCCCGGCGCTATATCCAGGGTTGAAATATCAAAGTAGTGGTAAAATTCAGCCTGGTTCATAAAATTATTTATGGAGATGTTTTTTGAAATTTCCGCAGTACTGTTATCATCATCTTTTTTAAGTTTCTTATACTTAAAAAGCAGTTTATTAAAGCCATAATCATCTTTGATCATTCCTTTAAAGTACAGGTGGCTATTGTACAGCGAGTCGCGGTATTCCTTAACATCGATCATCGGATAGGAATCAGGAATGACATTAATAGAATAAGAGAGGGAATCCTTGCTGGTGATAAATTGATTTTGGGTAATTAAGGTATAGTTTTGCGACATCAAAAAATTACGGCTGAAATAAAATGTTTCGTTTTCCACCGGATTCAGGGAGACAGATTTGTCAAAAAACTTCAGGAATATTTTTTTGGTATCTTTAGTTTTCATCTTCCAGCTGATAATTGTCCCGGCGGGAACTGACAAATCTCCGGAATTTTGAATGGTCTCATTCTTCTTGCCGGTATAGGCCGGGTAATTCAGCAGCACTTCGAAATCCAGAATTATGGGCTTGGGAATAACTTTAAGCGTAAATTCCTTTGATCTGAAATCTTCTGATTTCAGGTAAAACACCTGATCTTCCTGAATATTTTTGAATGTATAATGAAACAATACCACATTCTCTTTTGTCAGCTTGTATTCATTTCCATTATAAACTACAAAAAGTTCGTTTGGTATGTCGTTGCCGGTAAGTTTTACATCCAAAAGAAAATCCTGTTGTTGAATCACTTCAAGTTTTTTGTTTAGGATATTAAATTCAAACGGAGCCGGTTTCTCAAAAAAGGTAGCATAATTGTAAAATCTTTTTGTTGGTTCCGTAACAACCGCGGGAGAAGCTATCAGGATAATAAGCAGCACAATGGCAGGGGGCAGTAAAAATTTCAGGAACTTCTTGTTTATTTTTAAATCTATGGCCGCATTAAAAGGTATCGGTTTGAGGTTTTTAATTTTCTGGTCAATGCTTGCGTTGATCAGTTCGATGCTTGAGGTCTGATCGGCGTCTGCCTGTTTAAGCTGAAGAGTATTTAAAAGTTTATCGTCAACTTCTTTAAAATGCATCCCTATAATTCCTGCAGCCTGCTCATAAGTAATTATTTTCCCGATTCTGTAAAGCCCAAATAACGGGATTATAATGAGTTTTACAAGGACCAGGGTGTTGATTGATAAAAACGAATAAAATAAAACAGTACGGACAATTGAGTTGAAATAAGCGAAATATTCAAGGATGGAAAGTACCAGAAAAAAAACAATCAAAAATGTAAGGCAAAGTATAAGGCCCTTCAGTAGTTGATTTTTATAATATTTTCTAATAAAAAGGTCGAGCTTTGCGATAAGCTGTGAATAGCTTTCAGTCATATTCTGAGATAAATAATGGATAACGCCTTATTAGTGGTATATATTTTCATCAATACTGCAAAGTTACTAAAAAAATTATGCTTTTTTTTAAAAAAACATATGAAAATATTGGTATTTTTCTAAATATATTGTTAAATTTGTATATTAAAAACTTGATTTTTTCGATTTAATTTTGTATTATTGTTCTCGTATTAATAAAAACCTAAAACAAAACTTATGAGAAAATTTACATTGTTAATTGTAATTCTGCTATTTACAGGATTACAAGTGGCTTTTGCCCAGCAAAAGACCATCACAGGAAAGGTAACCAGCAAGGAAGATGGAACTACTTTGCCCGGCGTTACCGTTGTTGTTAAAGGGACAACCATAGGTACGGTTACAGATGCTGAGGGAAAATATACAATTTTGGTGCCTCCAAAATATGATGTTCTTGTATTTTCCTTTGTCGGTATGAAACCACAGGAAGTAACCGTTACCGCAAGTGGTACTATTAATGTCGTCATGGAGGCCGACGTCATGAATATTGAAGGGGTTGTTGTAACAGCGCTTGGCATCCCAAGGGAAAAGAAATCACTGGGTTATTCCACACAGGAAGTTTCTGGCGATCAAGTAACCGCGGTTAAAACTGATAACTTTGTTAATGCTTTATCTGGAAAAGTTTCTGGTGTTCAGATTAAAAAAACCACTAATATGGGTGGCTCCACCAATGTGCTTTTGCGTGGTAATAAATCACTTACAGGAGATAATCAGGTGCTTTTTGTTGTTGATGGCGTACCTATTAATAATAATAATTTTAACACATCATTACAATCACAGGGCGGTATTGGATATGACTTTGGAAATATGGCGTCAGATATAAATCCTGATGATATCGAGTCTATCAATGTGCTTAAAGGCGCTGCCGCTACAGCTCTTTATGGTTCACGTGCTGCTGGTGGTGTGGTTATGATTGTAACAAAAAAAGGTAGTGCTGGTGGAAATATTGAAGTTAAGAAAAAAGGTATTGGTATAACAATTAATTCTGGTATAACAGCCGGGTTTGTTGACAAAAGCACTTTTCCCAAATATCAAAAAGATTATGGTGCCGGCTACGGACATTATTATGCCGGTGATCCCGGTGATGAATATTGGTATTTTCGGTATATTAATCCCGATGGTACTATTACGAAAGTTCCAAATGATCCAAATAGTGTTTTGTCGCAATTTGCGGTAACTTCTGAAGATGCCTCTTACGGAGCTCCGTTTGATGAAAACCGCCTTGTTTACCAATGGGATGCCATTGACCCGGAATCACCAAATTTTTTGACTGCCACTCCGTGGATTGCTGCTAAAAATGGCCCTATTACATTTTTTGAAAAACCGCTTACTTTTACTAATTCTGTTTCTATTGATAATTCCAGCTCAAAGGGCTCTTATCGCTTATCCTACACCAATTTTACTCAAAAAGGACTTTTGCCAAACAGCAAGCTGAATAAAGATAATGTATTACTGAATGGTTCGTGGAATGTTACCGACAAGTTGGTTGTTTCCGGCTCGGGTAATTATACTTCTACAAGGGGACTGGGGAGAAATTCAACCGGTTATAGTGATAATATCATGACCTCTTTCCGTCAATGGATGCAAACCAATGTAGACATACAGGAACAAAAAGATCTTTATGACCTTACCGGAAGAAATATTACCTGGAATTATGCCAGCCCATCTTACCCGGTACCTGCTTATTGGGATAATTACTACTGGACTCGTTATAAGAACTATGAGTCTGATAACAGAAACCGTTTCACGGGATATATGGCTGTTGATTATAAAATAACAAAATGGTTCGATATTTTTGGCCGTTTTTCTGCTGATACTTACAATGAATTACAAGAAGAAAGAAGGGCTGTCGGGAGTATTGCTACCCCCTTTGGAATTGGTACCGGGGCTGACGGCAGTTTGGGTCTTAGCGACCAGGAATCAGGATATCTGAGAAGAGATATTGCATTCAGTGAGTATAATTTTGACCTTATGGGGAATGTTAATAAAGATTTTGGGAAAAATTGGAATCTAAAAGGTGTATTAGGCTTAAATATACGAAGAACCAATTTCAGCAGGATTCTTTCAGCAACAAACGGAGGGCTTATTGTTCCAGATTTATATTCACTTCAGAACAGTGCCGGTCCATTACCACTTTCAAAAGAACTTGCATCCAAGGTTGGTGTTAATGGTATTTATGCAAGCGTTTCTGTTGGTTATAAGAGCCTGATTTACCTTGATGGTACCTTAAGGCGCGATCATTCTTCCACGCTACCAGTTGGAAATAGTGTCTATTATTATCCTTCCGTAGCTACAAGTTTTGTATTCTCTAACTTGATCCCTGAAAACAAATGGCTGTCTTATGGTAAGGTTCGTTTGAATTATGCCATGGTTGGCAATAGTGCAGGCTTTGATCAATTAGTTGACAATTATAATTTTATTACTCCTTTGAATTCGCCAATACTTTCAGTTCCGGGGACTAAGAAAAATTCTGATTTATTACCTGAAAAAACAAGAAGCATTGAGGGCGGCCTTGAAATGTTGTTTTTCGGAAGACGTTTAGGTTTTGACATTGCATATTACAACAGTAATTCATCAAACCAGATATTACCATTAGCTGTTTCGACATCAACGGGCTACACTTATAAAATTATCAACGCAGGACAAATACAAAATCAAGGAGTTGAACTTATGGTGAATGCCACGCCTGTAAAAAGTAAAAAGTTCCAATGGAATATCACATTAAATTGGGCTAAAAACTGGAATAAGGTGTTATCCTTAGCCGAAGGTGTTGAAAACCTCCAACTTGGATCATTTCAGGGAGGTATTACAATTAATGCAAGGGTTGGAGAACCTTATGGTGTAATTTGCGGAACAGATTATGTTTACAAAGACGGAAAACCAATTGTAGATCCGGTTTCGGGCAGATATATTAAAACAAATGAATCCGATAAGGTTATTGGAAATGTTAATCCCGACTGGATTGGCGGTATTTTAAATTCTTTTTCTTATGGTAACTGGAATT
>Ga0209099_1000914_pt1 | contig 32724 bp, 32 predicted proteins | sample AD_JPNHW2_MetaG_FD_184430 | JGI IMG/M metagenome (GOLD analysis project Ga0209099, IMG submission 184430) | Active sludge microbial communities of municipal wastewater-treating anaerobic digesters from Japan - AD_JPNHW2_MetaG (SPAdes) (version 2) | ecosystem: Engineered > Bioreactor > Anaerobic... | reverse complement strand
GTTTTCTAATATGTTTTCCGAGAGCTTTTTGCATATTATAAACAGGAGGCGGTTAATCCTCTTAAATATTTTTTTAATTGAAATTTAAACAGCCTCTTATTTCAAAATTAAAAAAAAATCAAAATAAAAACAATTAAAGAACATTTTTATTCATACCGGAGCGATTCAATAGGGTCAAGATTAGCAGCTTTTACAGCAGGATATAAACCGGAGATTAATCCTACTATCAAACAAAGAACAATTCCGCTGATAACCCATAACCACGGTACAATAAATGAACCGCCCATAACCAATGATATAATATTTCCTATCGGTACACCTATAACAATTCCAACCAGCCCTCCCAACTGACAAATTACTATTGCTTCAATAAGAAACTGATTTTTTATCACATCCTTGGTTGCCCCCATGGCTTTTCTTATACCTATTTCACGGGTTCTTTCTGTAACTGATACCAACATGATGTTCATTAAGCCTATCGAGGCTCCCAATAATGTTATAAAGCCAATAATTGTTGCTGCCATGGTTACATATTTAATATTCTCAACCATCATTTGTGCAAGATTATCGCTTTTTGAAATCTCGAAATTATTTTCTTCACCAATACCAACTTTTCTTATCACCCTGAAAATCCCTGTTGCTTCTTCAATTGCAGCATCCATGTTTTTCGCATCAAATGACATCACACTAATGGTATACGACATATTTGGTCTTGAAAAATATTGCCTTACATTAGTAAGCGGAACAATACAATTTTTATCTCCGCTAAATCCAAAACTGGAACCTTTTTCTTTAAGCACTCCAATTACCTTGTATTTACCGGGACCTATTGATATATATTGTTCAACAGGATTCTCTTTCTTTTTAAAAAGATTGGTAACCAGCTGACTTCCGATAATTACAACATTAGCTCCTCCGGTAACTTCCTGTTCAGTGAAATTCCTTCCTTTCGAAAGTTCATTTCCTGAAGTTATCATATAATTCTCATCTGCGCCAAGAACCCCGATATTTGGGTTTGTCTTCTCGGAACCAAATTTCAAAGTAGCTGTATGTGTTGCAAATGTAGATACAGAAGTGTATGCAGGAAAACTAAAATCCTTTTTAAACTTCACTGCTTCCTGGTAAGTTATTGACTCGTACCTCTTAGGCTTACTGCCATCATTCCCTACTACAATTTTCATTTCCCTGTTCCTGATGGTAAATGTATTGGCCCCCATCTGTGTAAAATTACTGCTGATTGCATGTTTCAATGATTCAATTGCCGTCAGGATTCCAACAAGCGCCATTATACCAAATGCTATAATAAGAATAGTCAATATCGTACGTAAGAGGTGTGTCCTAATAGATACAAGAGATACTTTAATATTTTCAATTACTAATATTTTCAATGCATGAAAATTTATAATGCAAATGTAACAAAACAGTAATGAAAAAAATATTTAACTGAAAAAATTAATTGGAATGTTAAAAAATAAAATAAAATGATGACATTACTATCGACCAGCATAAAACAGAAATACAAAGACTGAAAAGCACATTTTTTTTATTCCTGTAATATTTATTTGCAAGGAATGTTCCGAGAGGAATCGAAAGCAAAACGGGAGTTAAAGCTGCTATGCCCCACAATCCATACTTACGGCGGGTCATAACAATAAATTTATTTTTCTTTGAAAAAGATTTTTTTGATTTTTTTATTTCGTTTACCGGATGAATTTTTTGTTTTACAAAATATACTTTTATACCTGGCCATATTTTTTTAAATAATGCGATCAGAACTTCACTGATATAATAAAAAAATAAAACACCTGCTAATCCTCCAATAGTAGTAACAATTATTGTTTGCAGAAAATTATAACCTAACTGAAAAGATAAAAAGGGTGCAAATAAAAATTTTATTCCGCTTAATACTCCTATTTCAATCAGTTTATAAAAGCTGCCTGCTTTTACCAATAAAATAACAAAACTATTTATCATGATAACAAAAATAGACGATTCTATTTCAGAAAACAAAAGGAGGAAAGTTATATACTTTAGGAAACTGAAACGATTGTAGATGAATCATAAATCTATTAAGCTCAATTAAAAAAAATATCCTGTTAAAAATTACAGTTTGCTTCCGTAAGCCAGATCACCGGCATCACCCAAACCAGGTACGATATATGACTGAGCAGTAAGCTCATCATCAATAGCAGCAACCCAAAGGGTAAAATTTTCGCCGGGAATATGTTTTTTTATATATTCAACGCCCTGACTGCTGGCAACAATAGCAAGAATATGAGTATGCTTTGGTTTCCCGTTTTCAAGAAGGTGTTTATAAGCTAAGAACATTGATGAGCCTGTAGCCAACATAGGATCGGACAGTATAAGTATTTTATCATCAATATTAGGACTGGATGTGTATTCTACCTGAATATCAAACTTACCGCTTTTATGATGCCGTCTGTATGCTGATATAAAAGCATTCTGAGCCCTGTCGAAAAAATTTAATATCCCCTGATGAAAAGGAAGCCCGGCCCGAAGTATGGTTGCCAGTACAGGATTTTCTTTTAGAACACTAACTTCAGCAGTACCCAGTGAAGTAATAAATTCGCGAGATTCATATTCCATCTTCTTACTCACTTCATAAGCGAATATTTCACCTATACGTTCAAGGTTTCGCCTGAAACGCATGCTGTCTTTCTGAATTTCCGCATCCCGTATTTCTGATATAAATACATTGAGTAATGAATTCTCCTGTCCTAAGTTATAGATCATAGCAATCGTTTTTCAAATTTGCTTTTTAAACCACTTTATAAAAGTAATACTTTTTGATAATATGTATGGAAGCTTATTATTTTTATATTGTAAATATGTGCATTCTGTTGAGCCAAATCCTTTATAAAAACGTGCAAGGTTAGAATTATTGGAACCTTCAAAATCAAGGATAAGATTACGTTGTGCATTTTCACGAATGAATTGGTCGATCAAAAAAGTCATAGCCCTGTTTTCTCTTGCAGCTTTGGTGGTTGCAGAAAAAATAAATATCACTCTTTTATTGCTTTCTATAAAAATCGCACCCGCATATAGTTCGTCATTATTATCATAAACACTCCATATATGAGCATTTTTCTTTATAAGCATCAAATTAACCAGTTTGATGAAATCCTTATAATCCTTTTCTTTTAATGTTTCAATCTCCAGTCCGCGATATTTCCTGAACAGGTCAACAATGATTTTTATATCGGTATCTTTTCGTATTATCAATTGCGACTTCCCGGCAATTTTCAAATTTCTTTTCGTATTCTCCGAATAATTATTATAAAGGATATTATAATCAGGAATCAGGTCAAGTTCAATATTTTTATTTGAAAAAAAATGATTTTTTTTATCATCAATTTTATTAAAAACATTCAGGTTTATCTCAATGAGTTTATATTTTGAAGGAATTTTAGAAATGAATTCTTCTGTTATTTTTTCATTTAAAATACCTTTTGAAAAAATGCCTAATTGTTGTGTAAAAAAAGGCTGGCATAAATAATTAATTCCTGATTTTTTTTTGGCAGTTAATGGAAATACGCGTTCATAATCGTTTTCGATCAACGCTTCCCATCCGGGGCTCATGATATCGAGGTACCAGGAATATGCATATATTAACCCGTTGAATGAGTTCTGTATACAATCATCCCATTTATTTTTATCAATATCTTTATTTTGAAAATACTTAATCATCAGGATAATGCCATCTTTAACATTTCTTCATATACTTTTTGCCATCCCACCCATCTGTTCTCATTGCTAAGTGATTCGTTATGCCACAAACTTATAAACATACCGTTCACTGCTTTTACTTCATCTATCAACTGCTTATACTGTTGTATTGCATCTTGTGGAGTTACATTATGATAATCGCGTAATGTCCCTTCCATTATTGCAAAAGGAAAAAGTTTCAGATGTGTTTCTGTTTCAAGGTCAAGGTCAAAAAAATTATATGGCTCGCAAATTCCAGCCCTGAAACCCGTTTCGGTTGCATAACCAAGAGAGTAATCTTCGGCAATATCAACTTCTATAAGGTTTCGGTATGTGTCGGGAAAAGTCAGTTTAAGAAAATGCTGGCGGCTTTTGCTAATATCACGGTTCAACACATTTGATAAACGTGTTATTTCTGTTAATAGCTTTTCATGTTTTATATTTGAAGCAAACGATGGGTGAATTCCCACATCCGCGTAGTCTCCTATTGATTTTACCAATGACTGGAACTTCCGGTTATTCACATAAATGTTTTTATCGTACTGTGCATAATCTGCAAATAAAATAAAGTAAAGCGGAACGATATTATATTTTTTATGTAATTCAAATTGATATTCAAATGTATCAAACGAATCTTTTTTTAATCCGGTTAAAACTCTCATTCTTTTTGATATTTCCTGGAAATTCAATGCATACAATGCTTTTATAAAACCGGCAATGGTTCTGACGATACCTTTTTGCTTGTATTCCCATGCAGAATCAATATCGATAGTAGAAAGGAAACGATAATTTTTTTCAGGAAATTTTATGAATGGATATTTTTCCTTTAAAAGCAATTTTATTTTTTGTGCCCAGATATTCACTACAGGTTTTTTTAAAAAACCATTTATGTATGCAATACTTTCAATAGCATCGAAACGGTCATATTTATCTTTTTTATATGGAAGGTATTCTTCATACCTCGAAAGCATATAAAATGATGCAGCAAACGGGTCGAATGGCAATGCTGAATTTTTATATACAGAATAAGGACACAGTATATTTTCAAACTTTACACTATCGAATTGTTGCTGTTTAATACCTGTTTCAAAAAGAAGATTTACTGAACAGAAAAATATTTCATCACTGATGGGCTGGTATGAATAATTTATTTTTGGACCATCATAGCTCTTAAACTCTTCCGCATTATTGGTAAAACGATAATCTATTGAAATTAAATTTCGGAAGATAACATCAAAAATATATTTGATGCGATTGTTAACTTTCGGTGTGAATATTAGCAGCATTATTTATTTTTAAACATATCCAAAATTTCAGAGCAAATAAATTCTGATGCTTTTCCGTTTCCAAAAATATCTGTAAAAGCAGTAGGTTTTACATCAATGAATAACTTTGCTGCATTCATTATTTTTTCTTCATCACAGTTAGCAATCACGGCAGCGCCTGATTCAACCAATTCAACCCATTCGGTTTCAGGGCGAAGAATAATGCATGGTTTTTTATAAAAGAATGCTTCCTTCTGTACTCCGCCCGAATCAGTCATTATAAGCCTTGCGTTACTTTCCAGCATAATCATTTCAAAAAATGAAACCGGTGGAATGATTTGTATTAACGGACTTTTCTGTAATGAATCATATAATTTTTTTTCGATATTCTTTTTTAAAACATTATTGGTTCTCGGATGCAGAGGTATTATAGCTTTCAATCCTGTATATTCAGCAACATTCAGCAGTGAACGAAAAATTGAATTCAGGTTTTCGGGAACATCGGTATTGTGGTCGCGGTGAATGGTACAAAGAAAAAAATCATTTTCCATCAGCTCCAGTTTTTTCAATATTTCCGACGTTTTTGCTTTTTCAGAAAAATACAAAGCATTATCGTACATCACATCGCCACAATGAAAAACGCCGGGATTTTCGTCTGTATACGGAGGTTTTGTATTTTTTCCAATTCCTTCAGTATATAAATTATTTAATCCTGTTTTTGTAGGTGAAAATAATAAAGCTGACAGATGATCGCTTACTACACGATTTATTTCTTCGGGCATGCGACGGTTAAAAGAGCGAAGCCCTGCCTCAACATGTGCAACAGGAATATGAAGTTTAGCAGCAGTTACCGAACCTGCCAGGGTTGAATTTGTATCGCCATAAATTAAAACCAAATCGGGGTTTTCTTTTAACAATACTTTCTCCAAACGTTCCATCATTAGTGCAGTTTGAACAGCATGAGAAGAAGAACCTACATTTAAGTTATAGTCAGGAGAAGGGATTTCCATCTCCCTAAAAAATACTTCCGACATATTATCATCATAATGCTGTCCGGTATGTACAATGACTTCTTTAATCTTATTCTTATAAAAATTCCTTATGCAACGGCTTATTGCAGCAGCCTTTATAATCTGCGGACGCGCTCCTATTATTGTAATTATTTTAATCATATTTCATTACGTTTGTTGTTCGTTGTTCTTTGTTTGTTGTTCAATAAATATTATAATGACAAACCATAAACTACAAACTAAATTAATCCTTCATCTGCAAAGCTAAAATATTTTTCATCACCAATAATGATATGGTCAAGTACAGATATATCAAGAAGTTTTCCTCCTTCTTTCAGTTTTTTTGTGATGTTTTTATCCTGCTCGCTTGGACTCAAGTTTCCCGATGGGTGATTATGACAAAGAATTACACCAACAGCCTTATTTTCGATAGCAATTTTAAAGATCTTCGACGGGTCGGCAACTGTACCAGTTAGCCCGCCTTCGCTGATGCAAAATTTATCAATAACTTTATTGGCGCGATTTAACAATAGTATCCAAAACTCTTCATAATTGCAGTCGGATAACGAAGGATAAAAAATATCAAAAACATCTTTACTCGATTTTATTTTTTCAAGTTCGGCAACTTCAGCCTCTCTCCTTCTGTTTCCAAGTTCCAGTGCAGCCGCTATTGTAGCTGCTTTTGCTTCACCTATGCCTTTATATTTTGTCAGTTCTTTAATTCCAAGTTTTGAAAGATTAATTAAATTATTCCCATTTTGTTTTAAAATATTTTTTGCTACATCAACTGCGTTTTCCTCTTTTGTTCCCGAATGTATAAGGATAGCAAGAAGCTCAGCATTACTGAGTGAAGCTTTACCTTTTTCAATAAATTTTTCGCGTGGACGATCATCGTCAGCCCATGTTTTTATTGAATTTGATTTTGTCAACATAATAAAATTGTTACAATAAGCTCACATTTTAATTTGTCCTGTCAAATGAATATTTGCCATTTGAAATTAAAAATATCTTCAAATTTATTAAATTCCTTGATTTAAAAAAAATAAAAAGCCTTTCCCATTACAGGAAAGGCTCACCCCAAAGCATTATGAAAAAACTATAATGCGTTAATCTTCCTGGCCAGCTTCGATTTTAAATTGGAAGCTTTGTTTTTGTGTATCACACCTTTTTTTGCCAGTTTGTCAAGCATAGCAACTACAGCAGGATGGTCTTTCTTAGCCTCTTCCTTATCTTTAGTGCCTCTGAATTTCTTCACCGCATTACGTGTTGTTTTAGCTTTAACTCTATTTTCATCACGCCTGCTTTCGTTGCTGCGGATTCTCTTTTTTGCTGATTTATGGTATGCCATAATAATTAATTTTTCTTAAAAATGTAGCCCGTAGGGGATTCGAACCCCTGATTTCTAGGATGAAAACCTAGCGTCCTGGGCCAGCTAGACGAACGGGCCTCTTTAAACGAGGTGCAAAGGTAAAAAAATATTTCATTTCAACAAAATTATTGAAAAAATAATATTAATTGTTTATTCCGAATCATCCCGGTCAACCTGGAAACGGAATCCCAAGCGTTTGCCTGTTCGTAAATTCATTGAATTCTCAAGCCTTTCCGAAACACTTACCACCTTTACACTATCATAAACTGGGGTTAATAAATCAAAATCGACACAATAACTTATTGCTGTTTCTAAAATTTTTTTCATAGCCGGACGATCGAGACGGGTCTTTGAAAAGTTATTATACATAAGACCTATCTGCCTTTTACCTTCTACAAAATAATGATATTCTTTATTGATAAATATTCTGGCTATCAGGTACCCCAAGTCGTTCACACGATTGTATTTATATGAATCGGCAAGAAAGTTATACATACTGATTACCCCACAATAAGAACGGGTAATATCCTGTTTTATATAACTTAAATTCATTATATCATGTTCGCGAGGAAATTCAAAAACATTAGTATGCATTGAAATAGTAAGCATATCGCCGCCAAATTTCAATTCAGCCTCAAACTCGCCATGATCCGAATAGCTGAATGGTATCCGCTTATCAACTTTGGTTACTTTCTTTTTTACATTTTCTATCATATCCTTAGCAAGGCGTTTCATATCCTGAAAGGATTCATAAGTATTATTATACACATCCAGCTTCATCCCTCCCTTTTCAAGAATCTTTTCCACAAGGGGAAGTTTTTTCATTTCATCGTCAGTCATGGCAGAAAATTATATTTAACGAGTAACAAACTTACAAAATATTTTTATATATAAGAAGTTATTTGATTTTTGATTTAAGATTTTAGATTTTAGATTTTAGCTTCCTGCAACGGATCAGATTTTATACCAAATGTTAATTTATAATAGTCCAAAGGATATTATAAATTTTACAATGGTTATGCCGATGACATAGATGTTATAGTACAATTTATTGGACTATTACATATATACAATCGGTATTAGAATTGTGTTTCCTCCATAGTGGACTACTTACAATATTTTTTTGGCAACAGCTTCGGCAACACGTTCCCCGTCAATAGCTGATGAAACGATTCCACCTGCATATCCTGCACCTTCGCCACATGGAAATAAATTTTTAATCTGAATATGTTCCAACGTGTGTGCATCACGTGTTATCCTTACCGGTGATGAAGTACGCGATTCCACAGCAAACAAGGTAGCTTCATTAGTATAAAAACCTTTCATCTTTTTATCGAATTCTGTAAAAGCTTCTTGTATTGATGAAATAATAACCTTCGGAAATATTTCGCTCAAAGGTGCTGAAGTAATTCCCTGCCTGTATGAAACGGTATTAAAAGAAGAGGAAATCTTATTTTCACAAAAATCGGACATACGTTGAGCTGGGGCAAAATGATTACTTCCGCCAGCCACAAATGCAATATTCTCAAGCATTTTTTGAAATTGAAGCCCTGATAATGCGCCCTCGCCATATGATTTAAAATCATTTTCATTCACGGTAACAACAATACCGGAATTGGCAAACGGCTGATTCCGTCGGCTGTTCGACATACCATTCAGCACCAGCTCATCCTGTGAAGTTGATGAATCAACAATGGTTCCACCGGGGCACATACAAAATGAAAAAACGCCTTTTCCGCCAAATTGCCCGGCTAAACTATATGCAGAGGCAGGTAAATATTTTCCACGGCTTTTTTGATGATATTGAATTTCATCAATAATCTGTTGCGGATGTTCAACGCGAAAGCCTACAGCGAAAGAGCTGGGTTCAATAAATATTTTTTTTCTTTCGAGAAGATAAAAAATATCTCTTGCAGAATGCCCGGTTGCCAATATCAAAGCTTTTCCATGATACTCATTCCCCTTGGACGTAACAACACTTTCAAATGAATTATCTTTTATTTTTATATCAACGATCCTGTTTTCAAAATGAAACATTCCTCCATATTCTTCTATGGTTTGCCTTATTGCTGCAATAATCGGGGGAAGCTTATCAGTACCTATATGTGGATGCGAATCGTAAAGTATTTCGGCACTTGCGCCATGCATATAAAACAACTGTAAAATACGGTTCACATCGCCACGTTTGGTTGATCGTGTATATAGCTTTCCATCGGAAAATGTACCTGCACCTCCTTCGCCAAAACAATAATTTGAATCGGGGTTTATTAATCTTTCACGATGAATATTTGTAATATCATATCTTCGGTCATGAACACTTTTTCCTCTTTCAATAATAACAGGTTTCATACCCAGCTCAATACATTTTAATGCAGCAAAAAGTCCGGCAGGTCCTGCTCCTGCTATAATTACAACTGGACTTTGGGTTACATTTTTAAATGGTATATCGAATTTATTTTGCTCCGGTAATTCACTAATAAAAACATCATACTGGCAGCGATACACAATTTTTTGTTTACGCGCATCGAGCGAACGTCTTACAAGCCTTATACCTGTAATGTCGTTCAAATCCACATGCAGGACTTTTGAAATAATATTTTTCTGATTTTCGGAATGAAAAAATTGTTCTGGAGTAAATGCCAGCTCTATTTGTTTTTTCATCAGCTTATTCGAAAAGAAATGATAACTGAAATATTTTTGAATTTATTCTATCAATGGAAGTAGTATATACCGTATTGTCGCGCTTAAGCATATCACGCATTCCATATATCATTTTTAATTCAGTTGTTAATTTAAAGTAGTTTAAATAAAATTCAAAACCAACTCCAAGGTCGCAGCAAATGTCGTTTTGCTTCAGTTTTACCAAATCATTCTCTTTATCTTTTTTCTTCGCTTGCGAAGCAAGGTCAATACTGTATTGTGCCCCTCCAATTATATATGCCCTGAAATTATTTAAACGTTTCGAAGTATATTTAAGCATCAAAGGAAAATCAATAAAAGTTGATTCAATTTTTTTTGTTGTTTTTACAATGCTATCTTTAATGCTTAGTGTATAAATCAGGTTTCTTTGTCCGAAAGAAAGCGTAGGTATAAACCTTAGGTTAGAAAATTCACCCAGCCTTAAATCGGAAACTATACCAATATTGAATCCCAGTTGTGGGTCTGATTCAATTACAAACAACGAATCGCTTACATAATTTTCAGCAGTACGAATAGAAAAATCCATTTTATTCAGACATAATGCAAAGCCAAAATGATAGGGTTTTAAATCAAACTTTGGTAGATTCTCAATCCGTGGTTTTTGAGCAAATACAAAAACAGGGATAAGAATTATTATCCATAAAAACTTCCTGTAGTATATTAATCTTCTTTTCAAAAATTTATTATTCCGTGAATAACGCTTATTCTATTTTTATATTGTATACCGACAGAAAAGAGTTTTGCAAAAATATTTTTTGTTTTCTGTACGTTATAACTCGTTCTAAACAGTTTTGACATTGCAAACCTGATAAGAACGATTATATTCCGGGTTTGCAAATTTATTAATGATTCTTTATGTTTAAACGCTGTTTTAATTTTTATCATATAAACCTGTCACTTATTTTTCGGCAATATATATTGAGCAAATTCCAAAACTGAGCTTATAAATCCTGACATTACTAAAACCCACCTGTTTTAAAATCACAGCAAAATCATCGCCCTGCGGAAAATTCATTACGGTTTCAAAAAGATAAGTGTATGCCATATTATCTTTTGAAATCATTTTACCTATTAAAGGTAATATCCATCGAAAATAAAAAAGATATATCTGTTTGAAAGGAAAAGCTGCAGGCCTTGAGAATTCAAGGATTACAGCAACACCTTTTTCATTCAAAACCCTGAGTATTTCACTTAAACCCATTTTCAGGTCTTTAAAATTTCTTACGCCGAAAGCTACTGTTACTGCATCAAAACTTTTATCAGTAAATGGAATGCTTTCAGAACTCCCGGTAATAAACGCTATCTTTTCCCCGAGATTTTTTTTTTTAATTTTATGCTTAGCTATTTCCAGCATTGTTTCGGCTATATCAATAGCTGTAATTTTTTGAGGATTCAATTTTATTGCTTCAATTGCAAAATCTCCGGTACCTGTTGCTACATCCAGTATCTGTGTGGGCTTATAAGGTATGAGCAATTTAATTGCTTTTCTTCGCCATATTTTATCAATTCCAAAAGATAAAAAATGATTCAGAAAATCGTAATGCGAAGCAATATTGTTAAACATTTGCTGAACATTCGTATTATACGGTTTAAGCGTTGAAGGATTTTTCATCAATATTATCCGACCAAAATATTAGCTGTTGAATATCTATATTTCGCACTCCCCTGTCGCATTGTCATTGCAAATGCCAGTGTCAATGGACCAGTACGGCCAATAAACATAGTTAAAATCAAAATCAATTTTCCTGCATCGCTCATGAAAGGAGTGATACCTGTTGATAATCCTACCGTTCCAAATGCTGAAATATCTTCAAAAAGAATTTGAATAGGTAAAATATCCGGCTCGGTAATCATCAGTAAAAGCGAGCCTGTAAAAGTAACGGTTACTGCAAAAAACAATATAGCCAATGCTTTTTTAAATAAATCAGCCGTAACGGTATGCCGGAACATTTCTACATTTTTTTTACCTCTAATAGTTGACCATACCGTAGATAAAACGATAGCAAATGTAGAAGTTTTAATACCACCACCTGTTGACCCCGATGAAGCTCCTACAAACATCAGGAACAACATAAAAAATAGTATCGGCATTCCAAGCCGTGAATAATCTACAGTATTGAATCCTGCTGTACGCGGGGTAACCGACTGAAACAACGAAATAACAAAACATTCAAAAGCATTTTTACCGGCCAGTGTATTATTCTTTTCTAACAAGTAGAATACTATAGTGCCCAATATTATTAACCCGAATGAAGTATACACAGCTATTTTTGTCCCAACAGCAATCTGTTTCCAGGGATGCTTTAACCTTTCGCGTAAATTTTTAACACTGAACATATCTGTTAGTGATGCAAACCCAATACCTCCCAGGAAAATCAGTGCAGCAATGACCAAATGTATAAAGTATGCATTCCTTACAAGCGGATTATAAAGATTATCTGTAAATAGAGAAAATCCCGCATTATTAAAGGCCGATACCGAATGGAACATAGAATAATAAACCTGCTGCATCCATGATGAAAAATGAATATCAGGGCTCCAAAGAAAAAATATTAAAAGTGTTCCTATCAATTCTATTCCTGCGCTGAAAAATATGATCCTTCTGAGTAATCCTTTTGTTTCATATAAATTTTCTGCACCAAGGAATGAACTTATTATGGATTGTTGTTTCACTCCCTGCGATTTCCTGGCAAAATATGCAAAGAAAGCAGCAAATGACAAAATGCTGATGCCCCCCATTTGAATAAGTAGCATGATAACTATTTGTCCTTTAAAAGTAAAAAAGGTTGCCGTATCAACAACGATAAGCCCTGTAACACAGCTTGCACTGGTAGATGTAAAAAGAGCATCAAGAAAAGGCATGCTTTTGCCTGATGCAGACATCTCGGGCAACATTAATAAACCTGCACCTCCCATTATCAGAATAAAAAATGAGAGGACAAACATATTTGTAGGACCAATATGCAATGCAGAAAAACTAGAACTGGCTTTTCCTGTCTCAATTAGAATCAATATCAATAAAAGTAGTTGAATATACAGCGGGTGAATATTTATTTGAGGATAATAATTAACTATAATTCCCTGTATCATCAGGAAAAGCAGGAACATCGCTTCAACCCAGCTTGATTTAAAAAAATTAAAAGGCTCAAAATGATAAAAAAGATTTATATAATAACTGAAGAAATAAAATATGAATAAACCTTTAATTATTTTAAGAAGGATGATTTTTGTTTCAGGTAAAATAGGAAAACCATAATACTGAATTAGAATATATGCTGCAACAATAAGCCCAAGCCCTCTAAATATCCTGAGAGTTCGGATAACCGTTTTTTTGCTGTTGTATATAGCAATATTTATTTTTTCTCTGATATCGGGCCAGGAAAACATAGTTTATCTTTCCATTTGTAATGCTTCTTTGAGCAGTTTTTCTTTATTTACCGGAACTACACCCACATATTCACAAACCAACCCTCCTGCCAGGTTTGAAATAGATGCAATAATTTCAGGTTCCTGTTTTAATGCTAGACAAAGACTGGCTACAGAAATCACAGTATCACCTGCACCCGAAACATCAGCAATGTTGCGTATATGTGCCGGGATTAATTTTTTAAAAATGGTTTTACCAACTGCTTTATCTTTTACGCTTATGTACATTCCTGCATCTGATAGTGTAACCATTATCATCTCTATATTATTATTTTTGTGAAGAACTTCAACAGCATTATCTATTTCGGATTGTGATTTTATTATATCACTTTTCGTTCCTTCCTTCAGTTCCTTTAAATTTGGTTTGAAAAGGGTGATGTTCTTATACTCGTTAAAATTTTTCCTTTTTGGATCGGCAATTACAGGTATTGAATGTTCTTTGGCTGTTTTAACTGTTTCCTGAATAACTTTAGCAGTAATTACACCTTTGTCGTAATCTTCAAAAATAATGGCATTTATTTTATTATTTTTTATAATATCACGAATACTTTTTATTAATTTTTCTTCATCTTTTTCAGAAATATTATTCTCTGTTTCTTCGTCAACCCTTAACATTTGAGCATTATTACCTATAACACGGAATTTTGTAGTAGTTACCCTATCATCACAAGCAATAATTCCTTTCCCTGTCAGATGAAGCGATTCCAGCATTTCATAAAAATCATTTCCTTTCTGATCGGTTCCTACAACACTGCAAAGTATAGGAGTAGCTCCTAGTGAGAGCAAGTTAAGTGCAACATTGGCAGCGCCACCCAACCTGTTTTCTCTTTTATTTACTGACACTATTGGAACCGGTGCTTCCGGCGATATTCTTTCAACCTTTCCCCACAAATAAGAATCAATCATCACATCTCCAATTACCATTATAGTTTGTGAAGAAAAATTATTAAAAAGTTCGTTTATTTTATTATTTGTAATATCCATTTATAATTTGCTTTTATATTTTTCTGTATAAATAATTTATACTTGTATTCTAAATTTAAGTTTTATTTACTGTGAAAGCTTGCAAAATTATAAAAATCAACTGAATTAAAGAGAAAAAGCCTGAAAAATTCAGGCTTTAAAACTATAATTTATGTTAGATAACAGAACTGGATTGTCCCAATTACTTTTTATGCGGACACTGAGACTGCCCCTCTCCATGTTTACTGCATTTCGAAGGATCGCATTTTTCATTTTTTTTGCAGCAAGGCATATCACCTTTCATTTTGCATTTCATTTTACAAGAATCGTTCATCATGGTTGAATCCATCATCAATGAATCGCATGGCATATGACAGGATCTGAATTTAAACTCCTGACATTTCATTTCATTTTTTATGCAATTCCTGTTAATGAAATGAAAACATTTTCTGGCGCCAAAAAAAACACCTGAGATCACAAATATAACAGCAATCCCGGTTAGGATTCCTCCACGCATTGTCAGCTTATTATTTTTATTAACAATTCCATTTATTAATAAAATAACACCTATTAAACCTAGCAATGCCGCAACAATTGCAAGGATAAAAAATACGATAAATGCTGTGCTCATAATTTTTATGTTTAGTTAAACATTAATAATCAGCAAATTTAATAAAAAATAAATTAATGACAAAACCTAATAATTTTTAGATTAGCCTTAAAAAAAATTTTGATAGAAATTAAAAAAATTATTTAAGCTCTGATAATGCTTGTTTAATTCTTCTTATAGCTTCAACTAATAATTCATTAGAAGTAGCATAAGAAATACGTAAGCAGTTCGGGTCGCCAAACGCATTTCCGGGAACCAGCGCTACATAAACTTTATTCAGTATATAATCACACAATTCTGGTGCATTATGTATAGTAACCTTACCGTCAGTTTTGCCAAAATAATATGATATATCAGGAAAAACATAAAAAGCGCCCTGTGGATTATTTGTCTTCATTCCGGGGATTTCATTCAACAGGTTCACAACCAGGTCGCGTCTTTCATGAAACGCTTTAAGCATTATTTTTACTGATGACAGGTCGCCTGAAATAGCTGCCAGCGAGGCTTTCTGAGCAATAGAGCAAGCACCGGAAGTAATTTGCCCCTGAAGTTTATTGCATGCTTTGGCAATTTCGATAGGAGCTGCTAAATATCCTATTCTCCAGCCGGTCATAGCAAATGCCTTTGAAACACCGTTAATAATAATTACCCTGTCCCTGATATTTTCAAATTGAGCAATTGACTCGTGTTTGCCACTAAAATTAATATGTTCATAAATCTCATCGGATAAAACATACACATGATCGTGCAATGTAAACACATCAGCTAAAGCTTTCAATTCTTTTTTGGTATATACCGAACCTGTAGGATTGCAGGGCGAGCTGAAAATAAATAGTTTTGTATTTGGAGTGATCGCTTTTTGTAATTGCTCGGGTGTAATTTTAAAATCATGTTTAATATCTGCTCTCACGTATATTGGCTTAGCTTCGGCCAGTTTTATCACTTCCTTATATGAAACCCAATAAGGCGCAGGAATAATAACTTCATCGCCCGGGTTAAGTAGACTCATAACAACATTTGCAATAGATTGTTTTGCACCTGTTGATACTACAATATTATCCGGTTTGAAATCGAGGTCATTATCACGTTTTAATTTCTGACAGATAGCCTCTCTTAGTTCAGGATAACCGTTAACAGGAGGATAAAATGTAAAATTTTTATCAATTGCATCTTTTGCTGCTTGTTTGATATGATCGGGTGTGTTGAAATCAGGTTCCCCAAGGCTTAATGAGATAACATCAATTCCCTGCGCTCTGAGCTCCCTGCTCATCCTAGCCATTGCTAAGGTTTCCGATTCCGAAAGATTGTTTATTCTTTCTGCAATTGTTGCCATGATTGTATCTTGTAAATTACTATTTTTCATTATATGTATAAATTTTAATATTTCATACAAAACAAAGGTAGAAATTTATACATGAATAACGTAATTTTTTTTAATGTATTTTTAACAATAAATTTTAGATATTTGCATTTTTATTAATAATATCTAAATCTTTTTAGATAAAAAAACTTTTTAATCATGAACGAACTACTTGATATATTGAAATATGTATTACCATCACTTATTGTTTTGGCTACATCATACTACCTGTTGAAAATTTTTCTGGAAAATGAACAAAAGAAAAGAAGTGTAGATATTAAAATGGCCGGTTATAAAATTATTACACCTATCCGGTTGCAGGCTTATGAAAGGCTTGTTCTTTTTCTAGAGCGCATTTCACCGGAAAGCCTTGTTATGAGGGTTCACAAGACCGATTTAACAGCCATACAGATGCAAGCACTTTTATTGCAGAACGTACGCGAAGAATTTGAACACAATCTGTCTCAGCAGGTTTACGTTTCCTCACAAGCATGGGAACTTATTAAAACAGCAAAGGAAGATACAATCAAATTAATCAATACTGCTTCAACTAAAATAAATGATAATGCAACTTCTACGGAACTAAGCCAGAAAGTATTTGAATTATCATTAACAGAAAACAGATCGGTAACTAAATCGGCACTGGAATTTTTGAAAAATGAAATTCGATTATTATTTTAATCTTCACTTCCATTAAAATCTTCGTTGTTATTGTTTTCGAAACTCTTCTTTTTCTCTTTAGATTGTTTCATGCTTCCCACTTTATATGTAAAGCCTAAGAATATTCCTCTTGAGTCTCTTCCACGCTTCATATCTATCGTGTAATTTGTTCCACTGCGTTTCATATTGAATTGCTGGGTATTGAAAATATCACTAAACCTTAAAGAAATACTTGCTTTCTTTTTGAGTATATCTTTTTTCATGGCAAGGTCGGCAAAATACATTGCCTGCATTGTTCCCTGCAATTGAATCATTGGCGCACGATAATTCCCCATTACCTGGATATCGAGATTTTTCAAAACGGTTACAGTGGAATTCAGTTTTGCTGTCCAGCTATAATTGCTGTTGGTAAGCTCTTCACCTTCTTCAGTACCTTTCATTATAGTTCTGAAGTAGCTGAATGTTGTATTGATTTTCCACCATTTGGTAATATCATGAGCGAAAATAAATTCAAGTCCGTACGATGTACCTGATGAAATATTATCAAAGGTCATATTTTGAATTCCTAAACTATCAAACCACATTGTATGCTGAATAGCATCATTGATTTGCTTATAGAATATTGAGGAGTTCAGCGAAGTTTTCCCCCAATATTTCAGGTGACCCAGTTCATACGAGTCAATATATTCGGGTGTAAGGTATGGATTACCAGAACGTCTAAATCCGGGTTCCGTGGCATCTATAAATGGATTCAGCATAAAATAACGAGGTCTGTTTACTCTACGGCTGTAACTTATCTGGAATGAATTATCATTTTTCAGGTTCATATTAAGATGCAGTGTTGGAAATAAACTGAAATAATTTTTTTTGTACTCTTCATTCATTGTTTGTTGAGTTGATTTTGTTAAAGCCTGTTCCGCACGTAATCCTGCTGAAAATTCAAAAACACCTATGGTATTAGAATATGTAGCATAGACAGAATGAATTTGCTCATCGTAAATAAACCTGTTGCTCAAAGTGGTATCATCTGACCATACAGCAGTAGAGTCATCATATTTAAGAACAGTATAATCGTTATCCATATTCCTGATAATGCTTTTTGCACCGGCTTCAAACCTGCTATTTTTCGTGATAGGATAAGAATAATCGGTTTGCAAGGTGGTAACTTTACTTTTATCATCAGTAGAATTACTCTGAAAAGCAGGTAATCCTAAATGTGTTATATTATCAGGAAGGAAATATTGTAATACCCTATCGCTTCCTTCTGATTCATTAGAAACAGAATGAATGGCATCAAATGTTAATGATTCGCCTTTTTTATCAAATGTTCTTTTGTAATTGAACATATAATCCATCGAGTTTTCATCACCTGTTTCTTTAATATCATTTTCATAATACGAAGTGATCATTTCATTGAAATCAAGTTCGGTACTTTTGTCAAATTCTTTTTCCACGCTGCTTTCAGCACCATATGTTCCTGAAATGGTAAATGAATTTTTATCATTCAAATAAAAATCGGTTCCAATTTTTATACTATGTGATAATCGGTTTCGGGTTGATTTTTCATCTTCTTCAAGATATGATAGTGTATCATTAAAATTGTATGTACGATTAAAATCAGACCAGCCCTTGGAGTGGAAAGAACGAAAATCATAATTAGCAAAAACATTTACTTTATTCTTGCTGTAGTTTAATGCTACAGAACCCGAATATCGGTCACCTGTTCCTGCATTAACAGTAAACACTCCATTATATCCTCTTTCTTTTTTCTTTTTTAAAATGATATTTATTATCCCTGTCATTCCATCTGGATCGTACTTTGCCGAAGGATTTGAAATGACTTCAATACTCTCGATAGAGCTTGCCGGGATTTGTTCCAGTATTGCGGAACGGCTCATTCCAGTAAGAGCTGATGGTTTGCCATCAATTAGAACTGTAATATTGGAATTACCACGCATACTAAGGTTTCCATCAATATCAACTGTAACAGAAGGAATGGTTTGCATTACATCAACAGCATTTCCTCCTGCACTTACCAATGCTTTTTCAACATTAATTACTTTTTTATCGAGTGTAAATTCCACCGCATTCTTTTTTTCTTTTACCTCAACAGCATCAAGCATTGCAGAAGATGGTACCATTTTAATTGTATCAAGAGTTTTTGATGGTTCCTTAGGATTTACAAGGATATTACCAATTTTCTGAGATCTATGTCCAATAAGGTTTACAGCAAGATAATATTTACCAAAAGGAATTTTTTCTAATTTAAATTTTCCCAGGGTATCAGTAATTGCGCCTGTAACCATTGTTGAATCGAGCGCTTTATGTAATACCACATAAACATATCCTACGGGTTTTTGTGTTTCTGAATTTATAACTATACCACTAACTGTTCCAATTGGATTACCATAATTCATGTTGCCACTGCCATGTTCCTGGGATTTAACTGAGATAAAAAATAAGGAAAGCAAAAATGCCAGTGTAATTTTTTTCAATAGATTATGATTCATAAAATTTAATATTTAAAATATTTAAAACTAAAATTTAGACTCACAAGTTATAATTTACTTGCAGCACTTTATGTTAAAAAAAAGTTAATTTAAAATAGATTATTTTTCAACAATATTCATTTCATCAATTAACCTTTTGGCTCCAGCATATTTATCGATTATAAAAAGGGTGTATCGTATATCAAGGGCTATATTCCTGCATTGTTCTTTATCATACATTATATCACTCATTGTTCCTTCCCACACTCTATCGAAATTTATTCCTATCAGCTGTCCTTCTCCATCCAATACCGGGCTTCCCGAATTTCCTCCGGTAGTATGATTGGTAGCTATAAATGCAACGTGCATGGTGCTATCCGTTGAATAGCGTCCGTAATTTTTAGTATCATAAAGATTTTTCAAATATTCAGGAACTTTATAATCACTCACTTCTTCATCTTCTTTCTGCATCACACCTTCAAGCGTTGTATAATAATTATAATCTACTGCATCCATAGGCTTATAGTCATTCACTTTACCGTAAGCAACACGCAGTGTTAAATTAGCATCAGGATAAAATTTTTTGCCGGGTTGCATTTCGCGAAGCCCTGTAATATATATCCTATAAAGGCTATCCAGTTCATCATTGTATTTATAATATGACGGAAGAATATTTTCATTTAAATTTTTATATAGCGCTGAAGCCAGTTTAAAAACAGGGTCGTTGCTAATAACAGCCGTTTTATTTCTTTTGAATTTCGAAAGCGTTTTTTCCACTCCGGCCTGTGATGAAAATGAAGTATTGGCATAAACATATGAAACATATTTTTCAATATCTCCACCGAATTTATTTTTTATTATTTCTTCAAAATATTTTGGTTGATATGCTGATGTGCCCTGTAAATAGTATATGCTGATCAAAGCGGAAAATAATTTTTTATCCGTTTCCAGGTTATAATTTTTAAAAAACCCTTTTGCTCCGTTCTTCATTTGTTCCACAATTTTTGTTACATCTTCGTCTTTAACTTTTTTATCAAGGCTTTTTGTAATAAGATTGTTATATCCCCATGCATATTTTACTAATTCAATTCCCACTCCTGATTCGGAAAAATAATCGTAAGCCAGTTCAACAGGAGAGAATTTTTCATAAACTTTTTTAAATTCATCCAGCAGTTTTCCATATTTCTCTTTTCTTGAAGCATCAGTATTAACCCATGTGGTGAATTCATTTTCGAGTAATTGCTTTTTCTCAACTCCATCAAGTTTTGTAATGCCTTTACTTTCGCCTATAAATTTTTTCCAGTAATTAGCAATACCCACATATTTCGATGCATACTGAATTTTTATCAGCGGGTCGCTTTTCATGGCAGCACTCATGATCTTTAATTTTTTATCACGAATGCCAATAAGTACGGGATTTTCAACATTAGCTACCAGGTTCACACCATACGATGTCAAATATTCCTGTGTTCTTCCGGGAAATCCATAAACCATAGTGAAATCATTTTTTTGTACACCTTTAATTGAAATGGTCAGCGATTTCTTAGGAACATAAGGAATATTATTTTTAGAATAATCTGCCGGGTTATTGCTGCTATCTGCATAAATCCTGAATACTGAAAAATCGCCCGTATGCCGTGGCCACATCCAGTTATCGGTATCGCCGCCAAAACTTCCAATACTTGTAGGAGGAGCACCCACCAACCTTACATCGGTGAATACTTCATGAACAAAAAGATAATACTCATTGCCATAATAGAAAGGTTTTACTTTGGCTTTGTAATGCGTCCCTTTCACTGCTTCTGATTCAACTTTTGATATATTTTTTAATATTATTTCATCGCGTTGCGCTTCAGTCATTTTAGCAGTAACACCATCCAGAATTTTTGCAGTAACATCTTCCATTCTTACAATAAATGTAACACTAAGACCGGAACATTGCAATTCATCCGACTGTTCCTTAGCCCAGAATCCATCTTCCAGATAATTATGGTCGAGAGAAGAATGTGATTGTATAGCGCTGTATCCGCAATGATGATTGGTAAAGACCAATCCTTTATTGCTTACTACTTCGGCTGTACATCCGCTGCCAAACAGGCATATCGCATCTTTCAGGCTGGAATGATTAACGCTGTAAATATCTTCGGCAGTAAGTTTCAGTCCCATACTTTGCATATCACTTTCGTTCAATTGCTCCAGCAAAACCGGCAGCCACATGCCTTCATCGGCTTTAACATTAAAAATAGAAATAAGAAAAACAAAAAATATAATTAATGATTTTTTCATAAATGTTTTGAATTTATTTGCAATTGCAAAAGTATGATTAATTTTAGATTTATGATTTAGATTTTGGGCTTGAAGTTTGGAACTTTGAATTAATAGCACACGAATGACGCGGATTATATAGATATACACAGATAAAGATTGAATTTGATTTACGATTTTAGATTTGGGATTTCAATAGAACGCTGACGACGCGGATAATACGGATTTACACGGATGATGAATTATTAAATGATTGAATTGATGAATTGGTAAATAATAAAATTGAAGTTTGATGATTTAGGTTATGAGAAATTATTTTAAATTTGAAAAATATGAAAATAAAAATAATTCAAATTGGGGAAATAAAAATTGCCGAGGTTGAATCGGGAAATATTATTATAAAAAATGTTGGCAACGCATTAGATATAATGGGGAATTGCAGTTATCAGGATTCGCATAAAATCATACTTCACGAAAAAAATATCATCCCCGATTTTTTCGATCTGAAAACAAAACTTGCCGGCGAAATACTTCAGAAATTTTCGACATACCGCGTACAGCTTGCCATTGTTGGTGATTATACTAAATACACAAGTAAAAGTCTTAATGATTTTATTTTTGAAAGTAATAAACTCGGACAAATTATTTTTGCCAGCTCAGTTGAAGAAGCAAAAGAAAAATTACTGAAAAAATAATATGAGAAAAACTATCTTCATAGCAATACTTTTGATTTCATTATATAGCTCTGGACAAGCTCAAGACAAAGATTTTCATTTTGGTTTTTGCATTTATCCGAATTATTCAATTGGGATGATTACCAACGATGGCAGTGTTTCCGTTGACATGCAAAATTATTATGAAGATATTGAAATAGGCAAACCTTCAATTTCAGGAAATATTTTTGTTGAATATAATTTTACAAATAAATTTTCTTCATCTATAGGTATAGGATATCAAAACTGTGGCGAGAAAACTAAAAAGCAAGACCTGACTTATAATACATCCGACCCATTATTAGGAACACATGTTCGATTCGTATACAATCATCACAACCTTGAAATTCCGCTTCTTTTCAAATACAACATTACTAATGAAATATATGTAACAGCCGGAACAAGCGCCATATTCAATATATACAACACCAGCACAAGTAAAATGTATTTTGAAAATAAATCAACTGAAAGAAATACGAATGAAGATAATTCCACATCGTTTCGTAAGATTAATTTATCGTTGAATGCAGGTATTGGATTTATCGTTCTTTCAAAAGAAAAATTCTCGTTATTCTCTCAGCCTGCTTTTCAGTTAGGGTTATTAGGCATTTCGAAGAATGCACCATTAAACCGGAAAATGATTTCAACCGGGTTAATTTTAGGTATTAAATTTTAAAACAACCTGATCTTAAAATTTATTTCGCAGCGATCACCGAAATTTCAATATCGGTATTCTTTGGCAGTTTCGCTACCTGTACACATTCGCGGGCGGGTGGATTTTCGCTGAAATACTTTGCATAAGTCTCATTCACCTTTTCAAAGTTACTTAAATCAGATAAGAATATTGATGCTTTCACTACATTTGAAAAATCCATCCCGGCTTCTTTAAGTATAGCGCCAATATTGGTCATCACTTGTTTTGTCTGTTCACAAATATCGCCGGTTAATAATTGTCCGCTTGCCGGGTTTATCGGGATTTGTCCCGAAACAAAAAGCATTCCGTTAACTTCTATTGCCTGACTGTATGGGCCTAATGCTTTTGGAGCATAATTAGTGTTGATTGATTTTTTCATTTTAAGTTAAATTTCTTTTTCGCAAATATAATAAAGATGATAAGATTACAAGTTAACAAGTTGACAAGGTTTTCTATAGTTTGATCGCTGAATTGTTGAATTGCCAACTGCTCCGCCGCCGCGGACTGAGAACTGTGAACTTAATTTTATATTTTTAATTTTAATCAGTTTTCTTTTTTACCACAAAGAGCACAAAGGTTTATGGCAAAGATGCACAAAGAAATATTTTTTCAAACGTTCAATTGTTAAAATGTTCGATTGTTCAATTGCTCGATTGTTTAATGTTTAATTGCTCCGCCACAGCTGACTGTTGACCGAATATTAATTTCACGCAAAGACGCAAAGACACAAAGTTTTTTATAATTTATTTCTTGAGGCTTGGAATTTGAGATTTTGTTATTTGAATTTTTCTAATCGAGCTTCGACAGTTTCTTCAAATCCTTTTCCTGCAAGGCATTCTGATTAGATGCATCAACCTTATGCGTATCGTAATAAACCACATCACCATCTTTCGCACACACAAAAAACTTTGTACATTTGCACCCTGCTGCATCAGCATCCGGGCCAACCTTATGAAGATACACAACGTTGGATGTTTTATTTTCTATTGCTTTTTTTATTTCACCAGTGGTAACAATTTTCACTGTGAAAGGATAAACTTTTTTTATTTTCTCAACAGTATTTAAATCGCTTGGTAAATCTTCATTCACAAGCCATAACTCCATTTCAGCCATATTGTATTTTTTTGTTTTATCAACAAACGAAGGCACTTCCGAATAATGATCACGCATATACTTAATATGATTCTGCATATACTGCAATATTCCGCCAAGTTTATAAATATACAAAGCCTCGTCCTGGTCAGTAATGCACAAAGGCACCGAGCCAAGGTCGGGCATATTGTTGATATTGCTGCTTCCGCCAAGCGTGAAATTTAAAATATCATATTTACACGGAACACCATCTTCATTAAGTTCAGCCTCCGAAACCATTATGAATGAATTTCCCGCATTCGACATTTTCGATTCAAAATCATCAGGGCTGATGAATTCATATGGAGTAATCGTCCAGAATTTTTTCATATAAACTTTCATCGTGGAATCGAATGTTGAGAAAGGGTCATTATTAGTAACAACAAGGGTTTTAGTAGTGAAGAATTTTTTTATTTGTGTTTCGTTTGCAAATTTCAATTGTGCAAAAATATGACTGCTAAAAACAACGAGCAATGCAATTAAAATGTATCGTTTCATAAATTTTATTTTATTTACGAATTTAAAATTTACTTTAAAAGAAACGTAAATTTAGGAAAAATATTTCCATTTTATTTCTAATCTCAAAGTAATTAATCATAATTATAAAAAAATTCTCGCTGATTTACGCAGCATAAAAGCTGATTATCGCTGAGCATTTATTTTATGAGAGAAATAAAAAATTATGAATTTTAGCCTTTTGCAATTTTTATTACATTTGCTGTTTAAGAAATTATGGCAAACAAAGACAACATCATTTTCGGCATTCGTCCTGTTATTGAGGCAATCAAATCAGGAAAAGAAATTGACCGCATTCTGCTCCAAAGCACGCTGGGCAGCCACGAAACCATTCGCGAATTAAAACAGGTAGCAAGGGAAATGGACATACCCATTCAGTATGTTCCGATGGAAAAACTGAATAAAGTAACTTTCAAAAACCACCAGGGAGTTATTGCATATGTTTCCGAAATCACATACCAGCCTTTACAGAACATACTTCCGGGTATTTATGAAAAAGGTGAAGACCCGTTTATATTAATTCTTGACCGTATTACTGATGTAAGAAATTTTGGAGCCATAGCACGTACCGCAGAATGTGCCGGTGTTCATGCAATAGTGATACCGTTAAAAGGTACAGCACAAATCAATATGGACGCAGTAAAAACCTCTGCAGGCGCATTGTACAACATCCCGGTTTGTCGAGAAGAAAATTTAAAAAATGCTATCGACTTTATGAAAGCTTCAGGCATTGAAATTATTGCATGCAGTGAAAAAGGGGATAAAACATACCATTCTCTCGATTATAAAAAACCTGTTGCTATTATTCTTGGCTCGGAAGAAGATGGAATCTCTCCAGAATACTTAAAAAAATCAGACCATTCCGTTCATATCCCGATGACTGGAACTACCGCATCGCTGAATGTTTCGGTAGCTACAGGAATAATTTTATTTGAAGCTTTAAAGCAAAGGACCGCAAAATAAAATGATAACGTATTTAAAGACACATACTGAAAAATCGTTGCTGATATTAATTCTTTTTACAGTAGCTTTTCTTAGGTTCTTTAACGTTACCGCACTTTCGCTTTCAAGCGAAGAACTAAGCCTCATCACTGATATTCAGGAACAATCATTTACGGGATTCTTCAGTTTATCAAACTTAAATGAATCAGGCTCTGCAGGCTTTTATGTGCTGATGTATTTCTGGGTAAAGATCTTCGGCTCATCGGCATTCATGTTTCGACTGCCATTTGTAATAGCTGGGATATTCACAGTTTACATTTCCTATCTTATTGCAAGAAAATGGTTCAATCAACATGCTGCATTATTTGTTGCTGCATCGATGTGTTTTATTGAATACGCCATACAATTCAGTCAAACTGCGTACTCTGAAGGTTTAGGATTATTCTTCACATTACTCGCTGTTTTATTCTGGACAAAAATTTTATTCGATGAAGTTAAAGAAAAACGCAACGATTTATATTTCGCCATTTCGTTTGCTCTTACGGCTTACATAAATTATTATGCACTAATATTTTTATCGCTTGTATATATTTCAGGATTTTTCTTCATCAGTAAAAATTCTTTTAAATCATATTTTAAATCCCTTTTATTCGTCATTATTTTATATATCCCCAATATTCCAATAATCATTTACGAGCTTTCTCATCCTTTAAAATCAATACTTCCGGTACATGAGCAAACATGGATATTCGAGCATATCGAATTTGTTTTCAATAGCTCGTTCATTTTGCTTTATACAGTTCTGGCAATTTTTATCATCAGCAATATTGCAGGTTTTGGCGAAATCAAAGTCGGTAAATTTCATATTTTATCAGTAGTTTGGTTCCTCTGCCCTTTTGCATATTTTTATATTTATTCGTTAATGGCAAAGCCAATGCCCAACAACAGCGTTTTATTATATTCAATGCCTTTTCTTTTATTCTCATTTTTTTCTTTTATATGCACAAAATTCAAAACGTACAATCTTGCTGTAATACCCTTTTTCCTTATTATCGGGATATATACTCTCATAGCCGAAAATAAATATTACAATACTTATCATTTTGGTGAATACAGGGATATTGCAAAAAAAACCCTGGAATGGGACGAACAGTATGGCGAAAAAAATATTACCCGAACCATCAATGTTTACAATCCATCTTACATCAATTATTATTTTGAAAAATTCGACAGGTCTGCGAAATTTTCTTTATATAAAAATGACGGGAAAACCGACATGTATAAACTTCACAGAATTATAGAAACAAGCAAAACTCCATATTTCCTTTATGCATGGTCGAGTGTATTCAACCCACACGAAACCGATTACGAGATACGCACAAAATATCCTTACCTGATAAAGAATATCGATTATAATGAAATGGCGGGCATTGCTCTTTATTCAGTTAATAAAAACACGGAAACTATTCCTGATGAAAAACCATTGTATTATAATTTTAATGGCTTTGAAGAAAAAAATACGTTGGATAAAGACTCATCTATACTTACCACCGAAAAGGTCAAGTATGGGAAATACGCTATTAAACTTGATTCAAAACATGAATATGGCCCCACGTATTCCAACAAACTTTCCAAAATAAGCAATAACTCTTTTAAAAAAGTTTATATCAGCTTGTGGGCATATGCAACAGGCGATTTCAAAGATGCGCAGATTGTTGCCGAGCTTAAATTCAGCGATGAGGAAAACCAACAATTTGATAATTATTTCTGGCTTTCATCGAAGTTTAAATATTTTATTGAACGAGGAAAATGGGGACAAGTATTCTTTTCGTTTAACTTGCCAGAATTGATTTCTGTTAATGATGAAATAAAAATTTATGTTTGGAATCCTGATAAAAATCCTTTGTACATCGATAATATGGAAATAAAATTTTATAAAAAATAAATTTCTTCTTCAATAATTTTCATTTCAATAAATATGAAAAAATTAATCCTGATAATATTACTTGCAACATTTTCAAATTTAATTTTTGCCGGCTCTCCAATAATTTCGGTGAGTTTCTACAAATCATATAGTGAAATTTCGATTGTAAATTCGGCTTTATCAACAGGAAAAATAAATGATACTATAGCTAATTATTTATTAAACGACACTAACTCCATTGATTCAAAAGCTGCTGTTATCAATGCTTTGTCGATGCGCACAAAAAAAAGTAATGCTTCTTTGCTGATGCAATACATCATGAAAAAATATAATTTCAAAAGTGGTTTCGATTTGAAAATACTCACAACCGACGATGTTTTCTGCTTAGGTTATTTAACCATTACCGATAATACCGAACAAACCGAAAAAGCCATTAAGATTTTAAACATCGCTGCTGAAAAAGATCCTAAAAGCTTCACCATCCAGATTATTCTTGCATTGGTTGAAGCCGAATTATATGCGAACACAAAACTTTGCGAAGTATATAAAGTCTGTTCTGAAGTAAACGACAATAAGGAACTTACCAGAGATATGAAACAAAGTGCTATCGAAAATATTTTTACATACATGGATTATTATAAATCAAATTGCCATGATAAAAAATAAAAATGCTTTACGATTATTGATTTTACTACTATTTCCATTGATCATTCTTTCTTCCTGCACAAAAACGAAAATTGAATATTGGGAAAATGGAAATAAAAAATCTGAATTATTATATTTCAACGGAAAACTTGATGGCATAAGTACCTGGTGGTACGAAAGCGGTGAAAAACAAATGGAGTGTACATACAAGAATAATATGCTTGAAGGACAATCAACACGCTGGTACTTCAACGGTAACAAGCAACGCCTCGATTTTTACAAAAACAATATGCTTAATGACACATGCATTACCTGGCATGAAAACGGCACAAAAAAATCAGTAACTATATATATAAATGATACACTGAACGGAACGGTTACGGAATGGCATGATGACGGACATATCAAAGTTAACGGCACATACAAAAACGGCTTATATGAAGGCAAATGGGAGTACTGGGATAAGAACGGAATTAAAGTAGGAGAAGGCGAATATAAAAACGGGACCGGAATTCAAAAAGGATTTTCGCCCGATGGAAAACTGATGCGCGAAATAAATTATATCAATAATAAAAAAAATGGTTTTGAGATTTGGTACAATAAAAATGGCAATATGATCAAAAGAATCACATTTGACAACGACCATATTGCTTACTCGGAAGATTCTCTATCTTTATCAAAAAATATTAATTAGATATTTAAAAGTATACAATTATGTCAATACAAACCGAAGAAAACATTAGGACAAAAACAGTATTAGCTGTAGCAAAACGAATGATGCTGGCTGCCCGCACATCACCAAAGGCCAGGGGCGTTGACAACCTGGAAATAGCTTTGGTTGAAAGTCAAACCATTGATCTTCTTTCAGAAAAGATGAAAGAAATAGGCATTGAAAAAAACATTAATTTCTTTATCCGCGACTCCGAAAACATTTTAAAGGCAACGGCTATAGTGCTAATAGGCACAAAAATAAAATCTATGGGACTGACAAATTGCAGCTATTGCGGTTTTAATAATTGTGAAGAAAAAGAAAAATACCCTGACGTTCCCTGTGCATTAAACTCAAATGACCTGGGAATCGCTATTGGTTCAGCAGTAAGTATTGCAATGGATGGTCGCATTGACAACCGTGTAATGTTTTCGATAGGAAATGCAGCAATTGAACTCGGTCTATTAGGAGAAGATGTCAAAATAGCTTTTGGAATTCCTTTAAGTGCAACATCAAAAAATCCTTTCTTCGACAGGAAATAAATTATATTTTTTGTATAGATTTAATTTTAATCTTGGTATAAAGGTATAAGGGTATAGGGGTATAAGGGAATAAGGTTGTGATTTTTTTCTTTTAACCTATTTTTCTTGTTCTTTAATATAAAATGGAAGTAAAAAAAACAGCATGCAAGTTGCTGCAATATTAGTCTTTCACAATCTTCTTGGTTGAAACACCATTACTGTTTTGCACTTTTACAAAATACATTCCCCTTGCAAAATCAGACATATCAACGCTTATATGATTTTTTTCAGTAGTAATACTTTTTAAAACTTTACCTTCGATATTTAAAATATTTATTTCCGATTTGACAGGAAGTGAAACTTCTATTTTGTTGTTTGCAGCATCAGCATATATTCCACAAACAGAAACCTGTTCTTCATCAATTCCCGTTGTAGAGTTATAACTCTTCATACTTTTTGTTTTCAGAAAAATTCCTGAATCATAAACACCATCGCTTACATCGGCAATAGCCATTTTTAAATGATACGTTTCGGAAGGAACTACAGATATAATAGCCGTCAGCACTTTCGTGAATCCATCATAAACAATAGTTTTACCATTAAAATTATTTACATAATAAAAACAATTCATACATCCGTTTTGAACAGAATCCATTGAATAACCCATATTCACATTATTTATTGCAACAGGCAATAATGTTCCGGGAATTATTGCAATATTCTCTTTTAAGTATGTTCCACCTGAAGGATTTGACCCAGAAATAAAGAAAGCAAAAATATCATTGTAACATGAACTTACAAATTCAGGATATTCTTCCGAAGCAAAAACATATTGAAATTCTAAAACATTTCCCACAGGAATTAAATCAAACTCCAATACAGAAGCATCATAAGTCTGAGCGCCAGTAGACAAAATATCCAAATCATTATCTCCTGCAAAACTATTATCAGTACTGGCAAAATTCGATGCCACACTACCAATTGAGGGATCAACTATTAAACTACCTGTTGTCATAATGATACCATCATTAAGTCCAATATCAGTTGTTACTCCGTTGCTAAATGTACCCAGGGTATTTACATCTCCTGTATACACAACATTTGAAGCCGTAACACCACTCAGGATAAAATTATTTACCAACTGAACAGTGTTTGTATCCTTAGCAATTAACAGTTGTGCATTAACGTTAACTGAATAACACACAATCAATATGAACAAAAAAGAAAAAAGTTTTTTCATAATTTTCTTGATTATTAATAATTATTCTTTTATAAATTTCTTAGTTGAAAGTCCATTGTTGTTCTGAACTTTTATAAAATACATTCCCCTTGCAAAATCAGACATATCAACGCTTATATGATTTTCTTCGGTAGTAATACTTTTTAAAACTTTACCTTCGATATTTAAAATATTTATTTCCGATTTGACAGGAAGTGAAACTTCTATTTTGTTGTTTGCAGCATCAGCATATATTCCACAAACAGAAACCTGTTCTTCATCAATTCCCGTTGTAGAGTTATAACTCTTCATACTTTTTGTTTTCAGGAAAATTCCCGAATCATAAATTCCATCACTTACATCGGCAATAGCCATTTTCAAATGGTATGAACTTCCTGGTACAACAAAAATTTGAGCTGTCAGAACGGTTGTGAATCCATCAAAAACTATGGATTGTCCGTTTAGCGTTTCGTTATCAACATAAATGGATGCATAGTCTAATGAAGTGCAATTATCGGCTGTACCATTCATACCGGTTATACCATTATTAATTGTATTAATAGCAACAGGCAAAGTTGTTCCAGGGACTATCGCAATATTCTTACTTACATAATTTCCACCGGCAGGATCAGTACCGTTAATAAAAAAACCAAACACATCATTATATACGGAACAAACATATTCAGGGTATTCTTCCGAAGCAAAAACATATTGAAATTCTAAAACATTTCCTACTGGCACAAGGTCAAACTCTAATATTGAAGCATCGTATGTTACAGCTCCCGAAACCAGTGCTTCCAGTTCCGGACAACTTGCACCATTATTATCAGTACTGGCATAATTGGATACAGGGCTGCCAATTATTGAATCAGGAATTAAAGTTCCTGTTGTCATAATGATACCATCGTTAAGTCCAATATTAGTTGTGCCTCCGTTGCTAAATGTACCCAGGGTATTTACATCTCCTGTATACACAACATTTGAAGTAGTAACACCAGCAAGAATAAAATTATTTACAAGTTGAACAGTGTTTGTATCCTTAGCAATTACGAGTTGTGCATTAACCTGTATATCGGAAAATGCAATTATCAGAATCAAAAATGCTGAAATCTTTTTCATAATATTTCTTTTAGTTATTTAGAAGACAATAAAATTATTATAATGATGCTTTGTTTAAAATTTATTTTTACTATTGTTAATTCGATATAAATATATGAATAATATATTTATAAATGGAATTTATTTTTTTAAAATTTTACTTCTAATAATAGTGTTACTATTATACATTCTTAAAAAATAATTTCCATTTGACAAACCGCTTATATCAATATTCCATAATTTATTTGCTATATCCGGCATTTTTTCTGTATGCACAACTTTTCCTGTAACATCAGATATTTCAAAAGTAAAATCTGTTCCTATTAATTCATTCATATCAATTGTAAATTTCCCATCTGTAGGGTTGGGATAAATAGAAATATTATTTTCGTTTTCAGGTTCATTAATTGAAGTAACGCATACAACGGTACCGCTGCATGAGCACATTCAGCCATATAAATCAACAATATCTACCAGGTATGTTCCGGCTACAAGATCGGTAATTATTGAGTCGGTTTTCCAAATGTTACTCCAACTATATGAATATGGAGGAGGTTAACTATTATTCGTATTTAATAAAAACAATCGCTTACTAATGCAATACCCAAATATAAACACATATAAAAATTCATGCATGAATTTAGAGGCTGTTTAAATTTCAATTAAAAAAATATTTAAGAGGATTAACCGCCTCCTGTTTATAATATGCAAAAAGCTCTCGGAAAACATATTAGAAAACGAGTTCAATTTGTACAAACCAAAAAATGTA
>Ga0209099_1000908_pt1 | contig 32865 bp, 33 predicted proteins | sample AD_JPNHW2_MetaG_FD_184430 | JGI IMG/M metagenome (GOLD analysis project Ga0209099, IMG submission 184430) | Active sludge microbial communities of municipal wastewater-treating anaerobic digesters from Japan - AD_JPNHW2_MetaG (SPAdes) (version 2) | ecosystem: Engineered > Bioreactor > Anaerobic... | reverse complement strand
CTCACCGACTGGTGGATCTATTACCGGCGGAACACCGGTCACGATTACGGGTACCGGATTCTTGGGAACATCATGGGTCAAATTCGGGTCTACTTACGCAACCATTCAAACAGTATCTGATACTGAAATCACTGTTCTTTCCCCGGGTGCTGCAAGTTCAGGAACGATTACCGTCACGGTCAACGCTCCCGGCGGTACAGCTGCAGGTTCATATACCTATGGCGGTGTGAGTGTTACCGACATCTCACCGACTGGCGGATCTATTACCGGCGGAACACCGGTCACGATTACGGGTACCGGATTCTTAGGAACATCATGGGTCAAGTTCGGATCTACCTATGCGACCATTCAAACGGTTTCTGATACTGAAATCACCGTTCTTTCCCCGGGTACTGCAAGTTCAGGAACGGTTACCGTTACGATCAACGCTCCCGGCGGTACAGCTGCAGGTTCATATACCTATGGCGGTGTGAGTGTTACCGACATCTCACCGACTGGCGGGCCAGTTACCGGCGGAACGCCGGTCACGATTACGGGTACCGGATTCTTAGGAACATTATCGGTCCAGTTCGGATCTACCTATGCGACCATTCAAACGGTTTCTGATACTGAAATCACCGTTCTTTCCCCGGGACATCCATCAGGTACCGTTGATGTGACGGTTACTACAACGACCGGAACTACGGCTACGTCATCTGCTGACCTGTATGAATACATTTGATTTCCGAATGTTTGTCTACCAATTCTGAACTACGACACAAATTTAATTTCCAAGGGGTAATTACCAGTAATTATGAGACTCCAAAAACCATTTTTTTACTCTGTCGGAAACCTCAGTCAAAAAAGTGTATGAACCGATGATCTAGACTGGCAATAATGATCTTGCATGAAAATTCCTTCTTTTGGATTTGAAAAAAATCAGGATTCCTAATTAGCGCCGAACATTCATTTAAGGAGAAAGAAATTAGGTTCAATAAGAAAGTGTTTACGATATCGGACTCCATCAAAAATATCTCTCTTTTCTAATCGGTATTTACCTCCGACTTGTTCGGTCCCCACCCAGGATCTAGTAAAAAATGGAAAATCCGTTCAGAAATTCATGGATAACACTATGTTTTTTCTTCAAGGTATAATACGGATTTATAATATAATATTTAGATTTCCGACATTCTCTTTTATGATCAGGATTTGTGTCCATGACCGGAAGAAAAATCCCATTTCCTCATTTTATAGACTGCTTCCAACTTCCCACGTTTCATCCAATTCAAGGTCATCAACAAGAGATAGTTCAAATCGACTGATACAATAAGGAAGACGAATAACGATTAAACTTGATTCTGGTACTCTTTCTCGCTAAAAGTTATATTTTCAGGGTTTGGTTTACTTAAAAATTTTTAGACATTTATGTGAAATTTTCTTGAGATTAAACCATACAGTTCCTCAGGATTTTAAGGACGATTATATACATATGATTTTCAAATATCCGGCTTTTCTAAGAGACGCCTGATCTCTGGACGTGCGGGTATTCCGATTATCCCAGAATCTCGACAATATTTTTCAAATCGTCGCATTGCATTTATGATTTTAATATCAGGTTTAATATTTTGATCATAATCAAACATTGCACTAGTTACACAACATCGAATGCATTGTTGAATAAACGGTTCAACTTCGCTGATATTTTCTTCCATAATAATCATCTTTGGAATTACTTTTGTTTGATCGATATCAGCATATTTTCGAATATTTTCCCAAACGTGCCTGGAAAAATCTTTACCTTTTATCGACGTATAGATTTTGGAATCAACGGCATCTGCACTGATAATCAAATTGATTAACTTGCCTTTTTTAAGGGCGTTCCCTATTGAATCTGAAAAGATAGTCCCGTTTGAACTTACCGAGACATTATAATTACCTTCCTCCAGATGAGCGAGGAGATCATCAAGTCCCTTCATTAAGGCGGGTTCTCCACCGGATATTGCGATATTAGAATCGTCTGCTAAATATTTTTCTGAAGTTAAAAGATTGATACAATTTAATACTTCTGTCGTTGAGGTAGCCGGGGGATATTTTCCATCGGAAATTCCACAGAATTTGCAAAGCAGATTGCAAGAGGTCGAATGGATGAGATTGAGATAATTAAATAAATTTTTTCTGTATGGCCATATCTTCTTTCGCAGCAAGAAACAACCTTTACATGCAGGATATCCCTCCATTTGGTTGGAAATAATAATTTTTTTTCGCTTTTCAAGAATTTTTTTTATGGAAAACCGATCAGGATCAGAATATCCAAGTTGGATTGCATCGTATGGATGGGGGCTATTCAGATTCACGATGCAGCATAAATTTAATTTGTGATCCCCCGTAAATATTATTGCACCTTCAATATACATACAACTGTAATATGGCTGACTCCGGTCAGGTGGCAATTGATCGGCTGCTTTTATCCAGAGTTGTTCTTCTTCGTTTTTTGAAGTCAGATCAATACAAGACTGAATATTTTCCAGGGCATATGCAGAATTTTCCCGCAAAAAAAATGCATATACAGTAATATCTTCAATTTTTTTTAGATTAAAAATCTCTTTGGGAATGGATAATTCCCAACCAGATTTGTATAAATTTTTATTCTTTAAAGCATCTGCAACATCTCTTCTGAAAAGACCGCATGTTGTTATTGAAATAATTGTGCCCGAGCAATCGGTTACAATAATATTATCGGGGATCGTAGAGGTAAAAAAATTCATTGCCCAGCCACTTAAATAAGCCGTGCCGTTCCAGTCCCATTCAATATTCTCAATGAATCCTACACTATGATGATGTATTTTGATAAACTCTATATCTTTTTTTTTAAGAGGGTATCATCGGACATCACATTAATTCCTGCCTTTATTTTGATAAATTTTTCTATAAGATCAGAAGAAATCATGGTTTTCTTCGGTAATATATTCTCTATTGTAGAAAAATCACCAGTATTATATCTAAAGGCTCGTTGAATATTTTTTTAATTTAACCATTCCCAAGTTTTTTTAATCCCCTCATAGATATCCGTTTTTGGGAACCATCCTGTATCGTTCCTAATTTTTTCGATATCGAGAACCACTTTCGAAATATACTTCCCAGAGTCTTGGATATATTGTGGGTATATCTCTTTACCGGTGACATCCCTCATAATTTGAATCAATTCATTAAGGGTTGTCCCTTTCCCGTTCCCAATATTATATACTGAATTTTTCATGTCTTTTTTTATTACAGCCAGTGTCGCATCAATTGCATCCTGAATGTAAATATAATCCCTTACCGAATTACCATCGCCAAAAATCGTCGGTTTGTCGTTATTCTTTAATTTGTTTAAAAAAATCGGGATCACACCCTGATTTCCTAATGGATTCTGGCGTTCACCGTAGGGATTGGAATACCGGAGGATGCAGTATTCCATTCCATAGGTATGATAAAAAAAATCCAGATACCTTTCGATTGCCAGCTTCGAAATAGCATAGGGATTTACCGGGTGCGTTGGAGCAGATTCCTTGATGGGGATCGATACCGGTTCGCCGTATACTGTGCCTCCTGAAGAAGAGAAAAATACTTTTTTTACTCCCGCTTTCTGTGCGTACTGAAACATTTTCACGGATCCAATCACATTTGACTGGATATCAAATATGGGATCTTTCACTGCAGTAGCCGGATTTGTGGTAGAGATATAATGAAAAACATAATCAACATCCTGCAATGCCCCATTTATATCCGTTTCAGAAAAAAAATCTCCTTTCACCAGCTCAATATTATCACGGATACCGACAAGGTTTTTCATTCCTCCCTGATAAGTATCAAAAATTTTTACCCTGAATCCGTCCCGTACAAGTCCCTCGGCGAGATGGGACCCGATAAATCCGTTTCCTCCAAAAATTATACAAGTTACCATAAAAACACCGGGATCCTATTCAACCCCAATTATTATTGCATGTGTTTTTGAATTTCTTCAGTAAATATACACTCATATTCAAATGCCTCTTCTTCAATTCTTTTTGAATAAGAAATGCTTTTCTGGATTTCATTGAGCAATAACGGATTTTTTCCAATCTTGATTAGTATATCTTTCAGATGATCACTATCTCCGGGTCTGAATACATATCCATCCACTCCATCGCGAACTACTTCGGTCATACCGGGAAAATTCGAAACAATGACCGGCACCCTATGTGCCAAGGCCCGTAACATCACAAGGGGGGTATTCTCCCACCATAATGAGGGTAAGACAACTACGTCCAAGTCTTCAAGAATGCTCTCCAGATCATCATTATGATATTTCCCAAGGAAATCAACAGGATAATCATTTGAGAGGTTTTTCATATTTTCAAAGTATTCCTGTTCGTGAAGCGGATCCCCAAATATTTTCAGGGACATATTATCCTGATGCGCATTTATGAATGCTGCAACGAGAACATGAGCTCCCTTATGGGGCAACAGGCTGCTTAAAAATCCTAGCCTTATATCACTTGTTTCTGAATATTGTTTCGTGTTATACCTGATATAACGGTAATCATTACCGAACCTGATCAGATCAGATGGTCCTGAATATATTTTTTTAGAGAACATATTTTTTAAGAATACCGTAGGAAATACAACCCGGTTTACCATACTGAAGACCAACGTTGCATCGGTAAATCTCTGCCGTATTTTATCAGACCATAACGAGCCATAACATTCGGAAATACATTGTTCACCATCACTACTCCCTTCACATAAATTTCCCTGAGGCGTTGATGCGATACCCCTTGGGCACATCAGCCAGAAATCCGTGAGTGTTAATATGACAGGGATATTATATTTTTTTGCCATTTTAATGATGGTTCCCGTGCGCATCGGGTGGCAGACATGGATAATATCAAAAGAATTTTTCTCAAGGATTGAGTGGAAAATCTTTTCCATGTTAGGATCAAAAATTGAAAAACTAACTTCAGCGGGAATATTCACGTGGCGGACTGAAATTACCGGAACCCCTTCAAAACTATATTCTTTTATTAAAAATCCATCCTGGAAACGATAATCCTCGGTTTCGATGATACCATATGTCAGAACTTTGACATGATGGCCATTTTTTTGTAGTTGTTTCGATAAATTCAGTACCAGGCGCTCAGTTCCGGTATAATGATGAGGGAAAAACTGATGAACTGAAAATAAAATATTCATCAGATCCCCTCCCCGAGTAATTTCATCAATGTTAATTCTGACTCAGATAATTGATCATGAGACTTTTTACAATAATACGTGGCAAGAGTTGATCCTGCGATAAGAGCAAACAGTTTATCGAATGATTCGAATAACTCAAGTTCCTTTCCATCCAGCGAAGGGTATACTGAACAGTAATCAGAAAAATTATCCAGTACTGCGCAATAGCTTATGATTAGAGAATCCGGTCTTTTTAATGAACTGGTATCTACTAACTGGGCACATTCCGCCAAAAGTACTTCCAATTTATTCATTTTATCAAAACTATCCGATTGCTTGTCATCGGAAAGAAAAGAGTGAATTTCCGAACCAACCGCTGCTGAGTGAAGTGATTTTTTCAGATGATTCGTAGCCTGCGTTCCGGAGAATGACAGGTTCCCGAGAGTTGTCATATGTTGATGTATAAGAGAATACAGCCCGAGAACCTGTTCCATGAGGTCTTTGAGGGAAATATTGTTATCACTCGGTTTTTGGGAATCATTCAGCAGGGAATCCAACACTAATGTGTCAACAAAGGAACGTTTGAAAAAATAGAAAGGGGTCCTGTTATGAGAATGGATCACACCAGTTGAAAATACAAACGCAGTTTTATAACCAGATTTTAAAAGCCGTATTCCAATATCGAGATCCTCCCCGTACTGAATATTCCTGAACTTGAATCGGTCAAAAATTTTTTTCTGCATCATGCAGCATGTATCCTCTACTCCAGCTGCAATTCGCTTATCGAGAGGTGCCAATTCATCAAATCTGTCATCACAGGAATATACCCGATTCTGGGTCCGTTTGAGAGACCGGTAATGAGACCAGAGGATAAAACCGGCAAACAGATCAGCATCACTTCTGGGTATCTGTCTGCAGGTAACCGCAGCGATTTTTTCATCGTTCCCAAAAGATTTTACCAGGTTAAAGAGCCAGTATTCTCCAACCGGAATTGCGTCCTGAACCATAAAAACAATGAATTCTCCGCTTGCCTGTTCGGCGCCGTAATTTCGTGTCAGTCCATGGTTGAACTCTTCAGGTTGAATAAATAAAATCCTGCAGCCGTTTTTCTCTGCAATCTCACAAGTACCATCGGTTGACGCGCTATCCACGATTATGATCTCAACAGACGCTATTCCTTTCTGATTTTTAATTTTATCTAGCACAGACGGGAAATCAGGCCCGGCATTTTTTGTCGGAATAATCACGGATACTGTTACCTGGATCGCGGGAAAATTATCCGACTCCTGCAGATTTATCTTGGGGTGTGGTAGCGGAATAATACAGCCCGTGCTTATGGCTTTTTGATGGGTTCTTTCGTTGTAACACCACCAGAAGCGATCCCAACCCTCATTTATCAGAATCCGGCTGCCAGATAATCCCAGATTATAATACTTCCTTCTTCGTGTATTCTGAGGGAGAATTCTTTCGACAATTTTTTTATGAAATTTTGTTGTAAGATTATACGTTAAGCTCCGCTTTATCGATTGATTCTCGTTACTAAGAGACTGATTGAGCCGTACAAATTCCTGAAGTTGTCGGTCCCGGTCATTGATAATCGTTTCAAGATTTTGGGTATGCTGTCTCAAATCTGCGATCTGCTTATCCCTATCAGTAACAATCATTTCAAGATTGCGGGCATGTTGTCTCAATTCATTGATCTGCTTATCCAGGTCTCTGACTCCGGTTTCAAGATTATGCACATAATACCTTAATTCGGTGATTTGCTTATCCAAGTTAATGACATTTGTTTCAAGATTGCGGTTAAGTTTTGAAAATTCTGTGATCTGGTTATCCCTGTCTGTAATGATTGCCTCAAGGCTGCGGTTAAGTTTTGAAAATTCTGTGATCTGGTTATCCCTGTCTGCAATGATTGCCTCAAGGTTGTGAGCATGTTTTGAAAATTCTGTAATCTGGTTATCTCTGTCTGCAATGATTACCTCAAGGTTGTGAGCATGTTTTGATACTATAGTAAGATTTTCCGTTATCTTTTGAAGTTGCTGATTTTTTCCGGCGAGCTCCTCTAATAAAGGGGACTGTATTGCTGATCTCGATTCAACAAGTGAATCCGATAATAGTCTTTTAAAGTCAATTTCATCAAAGTTAGGGAGGGTTATAGTATCAGAAGGGGATGCAATAAAAATAAACTGGTAAACATCGGAATTTGGCAGCGACCGAATAAATTTCAAGAGATCCTGAGGTATTTTCTCATGGTCCATTCTGAGTTCTGTATTCCCGATACCGAGGTTTGTGGTATGAAGATCTGAAATTTGATAACCGCAACCGGCAAAGAGGGTAAAAACATTTTTTAACCCGAAAAACCTGAGGTGGGTCTCATCCAATAATCCCATTGAGGTATACCGGAAATCACCATTCAGCAGGTTGAGAAAAACATCACCGTGACAAAAATTGGGAAGAGAGACCACAAGGTACCCCTTCGGTTTTAAAAAATTTTTTATCTTTTTAAGGATTCGTGCCGGGTTTTTCAAATGTTCAAGAATATCTCCGCAAAGAATGACATCGAACGAAGCCGGTTCGAATGTTTTTTCAAAATCAAGGGACTCAACATCGCATATGATCATACGGTCGCAATATCGTTGTGCAAGTGATCCGGCTTCGGAATCTATCTCAATCCCGGTTACGGTATTTTCATGTGCTTTCAGAATTTTGCTGATATACCCTGTTGAGGTCCCGATTTCAAGGACGTTTTTTTTGTATCCGGTCAATTCAATAAGAAAGGTATGACCGGAATTTCTATTGTTAAGATCGACAACGGGGGGTTCGTACCGTTTTGATGATAACTGGTCATCCATCTGGTTTTACTCCGTAAACAAATAGCTATCAATTCACAGTGATTCTTGAATTTTACTCGAGAATATGCACGGCAGGGATCATCCGAAATAAATCAGCGATTTCCTAGTGTGCAAAATGTTTTTTCTTACTATAGTATGTTATTTTTTATATGAATATACCCATTCGTCCAGTTCGCATTTTTTTACAGTGTTCCCTCATTTTCTCCAGTTATAACGGAATGGTATTTAAGTGATACCTTTTTAATTTCCTTAGGATAAATGAAGTAATATTTCGTCCAGACAGGAAAATTATTGATCGGTAAAATATCCCAACCATAGATTTCCGGATCAATGTCACCGATATATCCTTAATTTTTTTAGTGAATTTGAAAGGTTTAAGGGATGGTCGTTTGTCTGATCTTGATAAAAGAAAAAGTATACATTGTTTGTATTCTTATCATATCTTTTTGCCGTGAAAACAAGTGTACCATGATCAGAATAAGGGAAACCATATTAGAGAGATTCTTTCCTGACACAATTTCGTGAAAAAAAGGGAGGTATCAGTACTCTGATAAATTGGAAGCACGAGAATATTTTTTTAAAATCGTGAATAACTGACGGGCGAAAATAAAAAGACCGCATCATATCAAATGCCGTCGTTTAAAAAAGGATGACTGCGCTGATAAAAAATCCATGTGTTCCGACAGTAAAAATTATCCCTCGCGTTTTTTTGACTGCTGCACGATCATCCCTGCACGGAGCAGGCTGTCAAAGGTGCCGGCATCGCTCCAGAACCCGTGAAGACACGAGAATGTCATGACTTCCCTCCGGATATAATCATTATTGACATCGGTGATCTCCAATTCCCCGCGTTGTGAAGGCCTGAGGGCCCTGATAATGTCGAATACCCCTGCATCATAGATATAGAGCCCGGTGACCGCGAGATTGGATCGGGGATTTTTTGGTTTTTCTTCTATGGATACGATCTTTTCTCCCGATATTTCCGCGACACCAAACCGGTGAGCGTCCGGTACTTCTTTCAAAAAAATCCTTGCACCTGAACGGAACGACTGTACCGCATCCTTTACCGAATCCTCAAAAATATTGTCCCCCAGGATTACCGTGACACAATCATTGTCGGAAAAGCGGCGGGCGAGCCCGAGTGCCTGGGCAATACCTCCCGCTCCCTCCTGGATCTCGTAGGTGAGGCTTACGCCGAAATCCGCGCCGGAACCCAGCAGCTCAAGAAAATGGCCGGCATGGCCGCGCCCGGAAACAATCATGATCTCGGTAATACCTGCATTGACGAGCGTATTCAGGGGATAGAAGATCATCGGCTTGTCATATACCGGTAACAGATGCTTGTTTGTCACTTTCGTCAGGGGATAAAGCCTTGATCCGGTCCCGCCGGCCAGAATGATACCTTTCATGTTACCTAGTTCCTTTCTTTTGAATATACTCGGTCACGGCATCCCGCCAGTGCCGGAGGGGTTCCGTCTTGGTATTAACCAGCACCGAATATGCCGGCCTTTTTGCTTTTTTAGGGAATTCCGCAGTCGAGCAGGGTACGGCATTCGGGATGAATGCACGTGCGAATTCGTACCAGCTGCACACGCCATCGTTTGTTATATGATAAATTCCCGGCTCACATGATAGTATTTCCGGGGTCTTTTGTGCAAGGTCTACCGTATAGGTCGGCTTTCCCCGCTGATCATCCACAACCCGGACAACGGGCATCTGCGTTGAAAGGGAAAGGACGGTATCTACAAAATTTTTTCCGTGACTGCCATAGAGCCACGAGGTCCGTATAATCCGGTAATCATCGGAATTTTCCTGGATGCAGGTTTCCCCCATCAGTTTTGATTGCCCGTAGACATTGACAGGATTCGGATAATCCCCTTCCCGGTATTCCATGCTCGTCCCGTCAAAAATATAATCGGTGCTGTAGTGTACAAACGTTACACCGTTTTCTGTGCATACGGCGGCAATGATCCCCGGGGCTTTGCCATTCACGGCAAATGCATATTCTTTATTATCCTCGCAGCCATCAACATCGGTATAGGCCGCTGCATTGATGACGAGAGCAGGGTGATGTCGTGCGATAATTTCCCTGACTGCATCCAAACTGGTGATATCTGCATCCTTGCGGCCCAGAAAAACAGCATGGGGAAACACCTCCTTAAGTGCGTGTCCCAGCATCCCGCTGGCACCGAAGAGAAGGGTTTTTTGCCGGGTTATTTCTTCAATGGTCTCCACCACCATTCGTTCCGGATATACCAGGTGATGGTATCCCGGAGTCCCTCTTCAAAGGAGCGGGAGGGTTTCCACCCGAGCGCACGGATTTTCGAACAATCGAGAGAATACCGGAAATCGTGTCCGGGACGGTCCTTTACGTACTCGACGAGCGAATCATCTTTTTTCAGGAGCGCCAGGATATTTTCCGTTATTTCAAGGTTGGTCTTCTCGTTCTCTCCCCCGATATTATAGATCTCCCCGAAATTTCCCCTTGCAAGCAGGAGATCAATGGCACGGCAATGATCATTCACGTGGATCCAGTCACGGATGTTTTTCCCGGTTCCGTACACGGGTACTTTTTTCCCGTCAATAAGATTGGTCACAAAAAGCGGGATCAGTTTTTCGGGGTGCTGGTAAGGGCCATAATTATTCGTGCAACGGGTGACGATAACCGGGAGATGATACGTGGTAAAATACGAGAGGGCTAACAGGTCCGAACCAGCCTTGCTGGACGAGTACGGGCTCGAGGGGGAGAGGATATCTGTCTCTCTGAACGATCCTTCCTGCAGGCTCCCGTACACTTCGTCCGTAGAAATATGAATAAACCGGTTGATTGCATGATTCCGGGCTGCTTCAAGGAGGGTATGTGTTCCAAGGATATTGGTTTTTACAAAAACGGATGCATCCGCAATTGAACGGTCAACATGGCTTTCTGCAGCGAAATGGACAACCGTGTCGATCCCATACCTCTCCATCACATTGTTGACAAGCGTACTGTTGCAGATATCACCATGGATGAAGGTGTAGCGGTGACTGGTGTCACAGTCTCTCAGGTTATTCAGGTTACCGGCATATGTCAGAAAATCCAGGTTGACGAGTGTATGATCAGGGTGGGCAATCTGCATGTGCCGGATAAAGTTACTGCCGATAAACCCTGCACCGCCCGTGACAAGAAGTTTCATAGATCGCACCAGAAAAATTATCCGTGTTTTAATCCGGGGGCCAGTCCCCAGGTGTACGGGATTTCCGGATTATCCGGAGGAAGACGGTATTCATCCGGATCCTGGGGGGTATACGGCAGGTCAGGAATACTGATGAAGAATGCGGTTTCTGTCCCGATTCCCTTGAACCCGTGGTAGACCCCTGGAGGAACTGTGATCAGAGCCGGATTTCTTTCCCCGATAAAGAGCTCCATGAGCTGCCGGTACGTCTCAGATTTCTTTCGTGCATCGTATAATGCAACTTTCATCATCCCTTTTACACAGGTGAAATTATCTGTCTGTTTCTTATGATAATGCCATGCTTTTACAACGCCGGGATATGCAGTCGAGAGATAAACCTGACCGAATTGTCTGAACTGTGGATCGTCACACCGCAGGATTTCCATGAGCCACCCCCGCTCATCCGGGATGACCTTCAGTTTTTTTATAATGACTCCATCGATAGATTTATCCATACCCTATTTGGGGGGCGGAAATATAAATAAGATAAGCACAGCAACCGGGTGTACTCCCGGTGATGGTCATGGGAGATGATGATTTATGATTGGAAAATTTAAGGTAACGGATATGTCTGATCGTAAGACCCTCCCGATTATTAAAAAAGTTGACCCGATTGCCTGCGCCTGCATTTTCTCATCAGTTACTGGTTACATTCAGGGAGGTATCGGTAGTTACGGAAACTGCCTGATTAATCGCCGGTACCTGTGTACCTGCAGGAGATGATTTTGTATTACCCGCTGATGAACCGGAGGTATCTGTCAGTACCGCTCCCTGATCGGCAGTACTTGCCAGACCCGAGGTTGTAGAATTTTCCGAACCGGAATGCAGGATACCCGGTGCATAAACCGCAAGGACTCCAATAACAACGATCATCAGGACAATCCCTGCCACGGCTGCAACAACCTTACGGTGCGATCCCAGTGGTTTTCTTTGAGGGATTATGCTTTTTATACCGTGTAACAGACCCGCTTTGTCGGCACCCGGGGATTTCGTGACCGGGGGGATTTCCGGATTTTCGGGAATATTCCGGAGGGCAGGATCCGGAACCATGCTTTTTTGTAAGTATATATCCGAATCGGTCTTTTCACGGGTTGCCGGTAATGATGGAATAAGCGTAGCAGGTTCGATTAAGGAGGTCCCGCACCGGTTGCAGAAACGGATATTGCGGTTATTAAATTGTTTCCCGCATTTTTTACAGGTCAGGGCAACAGGTACCGGTAACCGCGCTCCGCATTTATTACAAAAAGCGGAAACATCGTCAACGGCAGGGTTTCCGCAGGTCCCACATTTTATCGTCATCCACAGTACCTCTGAAAATCAGATTATCCCGGGTAGATGATTAACTATTGGTTCGATCTCTCTAAACAGACGTCTTCTTCTCCGTATCTGGCAGATAATCACAAAACCTCATTTCGTCCTTTGTTTCCCGGGATAACTGTCGGGATGATCGGGCGGATTCAGGTATCGGTATCACTTTGTTAACGCGCCGGGTGTTTTTTACTCCAGATACAAATCCATTTTTCGATCTCCTCGCGGGCAATTTTCTGCTTGCGGGATTTCCGTTTTCTCCACATTCTGGGTATACCCTTCATGCAGTCGGATTTTGCCCGGACAATCGCACGCCACCGACCCTGATAAATATAAAAAGGGATATCCCCGAAATTCCTTCCGATTATCCAGGGAAGACATGTCAGGAGTGTCCTGACCGGAAAATTCTTGATCACATACCAGAGCAGGTTTCTGTTTCCGTAATATACAGACAATTCAGAATTTATCCCGGTTGTTCCTCCATGGATGTGGATCACCTTGGCAGGGGGAACATATCTGCAGAACCATCCCGCCCACCGTGCTCTGAACGCCAGATCAACGTCCTCCATATACAGAAAAAAATCCTCGTCAAAAAGCCCGATCTCGTTCAGCATGGCACGCCGGTACAAAGCAGCCCCCGCACATGGTCCGAATACCTCCGTCTCGTCTTCATATTGTCCGACATCTGCCTCAAGGATACCCCGATCCCAGGCCGCCCCGCTCCGTGAAAAGCAGATGCCGGTAGAGTTTATCCGCCCATCGGGAAAGCACATCTTCGATGCACACATGCCGATCCGGATGTCTGCCAGCATCGGTTTTATGATATTTTCCAGAAAGTGTGAATCGACGATCGTGTCGTTGTTAAGGGTGAGGATAAAATCCCCGTGTGCCTCCTTTATACCGGCATTCGTGCCTCCGGCAAATCCTCGATTGGTACCGGTTTCAACAACAATAACTCCGGGAAAATGAGTCCGGACATACCCGGCACTTCCATCCGAAGATCCATTGTCAACTAAAACAATCTCGTAGGGTTCGTAGGACTGTTTCTCAAGAGATGACAGGCAGGGCCCAAGATAACGCAGCCCGTTAAAATTTACAATTATAATGCTGATGAGCGGGTTCATGGAAATCCGACAGGTCCCAACGATTAATTTTCACGCGTTTTGCCGATTTATATAATCTCCAAAGAATTATACATGCAAGCGAAAGGGAAAAAACCCGGGTATTTCTGTTCTCTTGATAAAAACCAGGAAATTTTCCCTTATTCCACATCTTCGTACCTGCCCACAACCTCCTGAGTATCCCCTACCATGACCTGGACGCCGTGATTGAGCAACAGAGTCCTTACGCAATGCTTTTTCACCGATTCGAGATCATGGGATACAAAGATAATAGTCACCCCTTCCCGTTTGAACCGCTCCAGTTCGTCAAGACATTTTTTCTGGAATTCCTGGTCCCCCACTGCAAGCACTTCATCGAGCAGCAGGACCTGCGGATTTGTCTGAATAGCGGTTGAAAAAGCGAGCCGTACCTGCATTCCCGATGAGAAATTTCTCAGCTTGGTATCCCGGAACTGGCTGATACCGGCAAATTCAAGGATGTCGTCCATCTTGCCGTTAATATCCCGGGGAGTCAATCCCATGATAATGCCATAAATCCTGACATTTTCCGCTGCGGTAAAATCAGGATTGAAGCCGACACCCAGTTCCAGAAACGGGGTAATTGACTTCCGGGCGATAACGGATCCCCTGGTAGGAACCAGGATACGGGATATTATTTTCAGCAGGGTACTTTTCCCGCTCCCGTTCTCGCCGATAATCCCGAACATTTCACCCTCATCCACCGTGAAATTGATATCTTTCAGCGCATGGAATGTTTCATACACGGGCGGCCTTAACAGACCGGTAAGCGTTTCAAAGAGCGTATTTCGTTTCTCGTGTGGAATGCGGAATACCTTGTCAAGATGCTCAACCTCAATGACAGCCATCACAGTTCCTCCGCGAATCTTGGTTCCAGCCGCAGGAATATCGCATAGCCAATCACGAGAGTGATCACCGCGATGAAGATGACAAAGACAAACGAGGCCAAGTTCGGTTCTTTGGAATACAGCGTGACATCACGGCCCAGAAATATAACCTGTGCAAGGGGATTGTAGGACAATATTTTCTGCAGGTACTGGGGAAAAACATTCAGGGGGTAGATTACCGGTGTTGCGAAGAACCCGACCTGCAGAACGAGTGCCCAGATGTACTGGATATCACGGTAATACACATTGAGGGCTGAGAGTACCAGGGATGTCCCAAGCGCTATGATAAAATACAGGAAAATTACTATCGGAAGATAGAGAATATTGAGGGACAAGGGAATCATGAAGAATAGTAAAAACGCCAGAAAGATAATCGATTCAAAAAAGCTCATGAGCAATGCAGTGATACAACTGGAAATGACAAGAATATCCCGCGGGAAATAGACTTTTTTTACCAGTTGGGCTTTTAATTTGAAAGCATAAAGACTTCCGGAGGTTGACCGGGTAAAAAAACTCCACATAATGATACCCTGGAGAAGAAAGAGCTGATAATGTTCGACCTGGACCTTCATCAGGTTTGAAAAAACAATGTAGAGAATCGCGAGCATGAGCAGCGGCTCAAGCAATGACCAGAAAAATCCCAGAACTGAATTTTTATACCGCTCCTTGAAATCAGTCCATGCCAGAACCCAGATGAGATTACGATAGTCATAGAGTTCTTTGATGTGCTGAATACGCATTCTCCACCGCCTTTTTTATTCGCTCTTCAAAATGTGCTGGATTGAATTCCCGGGCCCGAGCAATACAGGCATCTTTATAGGACTCCGGATTCCTGCTCAGAGTCTTTATTGCATTTACTATATTAACCTGTGATGGCTCCACAAGCATTCCGGTCAGGGGCGTAACCGTTTCGCGGAAACCGCCTTCGTCTACTGCGACAACCGGTTTCCCGCTTGCCATGGCCTCAAGCGGGGTGAGCCCGAAATCCTCATCAATGGCGGTACAGATAAATCCCTTACAGGTTGCATAGAGGTCAAGAAGTTCCCGGTCGGTGACTTCCCCCTTCATAGTCACATTCGGGGGGAGGTGCTGCAGGAGTTTTTGATGGTACCGGGTTGCATGATCACCTGCAGCATAACCGCCGACAATAATTAATTTTTCTTCTGGCATGTTCCGAAACGCATCTAACTGGAGCTCGATACGTTTCTCCGGATAGAGACGGTTCACCGAAAGCCAGAAATCCTCATAACCGGCGGGGTAAAACCTTGAAGTATCAACCGGGGGATAAATGACTTCTGCATCCCGGTGGTACGTCTTCCTGATCCGTCCCTGGACGTTTTTTGAGTTGGTGACTATAGTATCGATATGCCTCACGGATTGCTGGTCATATTTGCTCTGGATGCTTGACCAGATCCGGAATTCCTGGCGTGAGATTATATCCAGACGTTTGAGAAAGACATCGTACAGGTCATAGAATGCCCTGACGGGTGTATGGCAGTACCACATATTGGGGTGATGGCGGTGCGCTGCATAATGCGCCCAGTTTCCGCTGAAAATAAAAAAATCATAATCGTCAGAAAAATCGCTGTAATAAAATCTCAGGGATGCGGCAATCTGCTTGTATCCACGGTATTTGATGGTTGGACCAAGATTGATGACATGGGCATCAGGGTCCATCCTCCATAGAGCTTCAGTATCCGTTGTGATAATATCGGCATCCAGAATCTTTGCCATCAGCAGGACAACACGTTCTCCCCCGCCGATAGCACCGAAATAATCATGAAAAATCGCGACTTTCATTGCACTTCCTTAATGTTATGAATTAAGGATTGTAAGTATTTATTCAGGTCGAATCTGGTTTCCAATCGCGGGTACCTTATTCCTCCGGTATACTTTATGTACCGTTCATGAAGGTGCCACAGGATTATGAGGTTGTGCTATCCGGCAATCTTTTGGATGCGGCAAGTCCGACAGGGAGAAGGACAGAATGTATACCAGGGGAATCATTCCCATACGATCAGCTTCCAGTAGTAGTGACAATGACTGTTTTTATCAGAATATTTTTCCCGCTCTGTCCTGCCGGCACGAGTGAAAACCTTCTGAACTGCCCCACAAAGCAACCGGGGAATATGCCATGATCGCGTGAAATTTATTATTGAGACAACTCATTCAACGATGAATCCTGGAAAAACTCTGTAAAACTCCAGGCCATGACTGATCCAGAATGGCATTCCTTAAAAATAAGGTATTCCGGTGTGCTTAATCAGTAAAAAAACCTGCCCGCAGGTATACGCATTGAGACGGGAGGACCAAAACGGGCCCGGGAATTTCCTTCGTAATGTTATTAAAATTTCCAACCATATCATACGATAATACCATTGTTGTGTTCTTATGGATAGGATCTCAATTATTGTCCCGACATATAATCGGAAAGAAATGCTGCAGCAGCTGCTTGAATCCTTCAGCAAATTGCAGTGTCCCTGCCCGCTGGAATTTATCATCGTGGATGATTGTTCCGATGACGGGACCGGATCACTAGTTGAAGACTGGAAGACCACGATCGGTTTTGCCGATGTGGTATATCATCGGCTTCCGTCGCGATCCGGGCCGGCCCGGGCACGGAATGCCGGCATCGTCCTCTCGACCGGGAATATTCTTGCTTTCACAGATTCCGACTGCAGGGCAGATCCCCTGTGGGTGGAACAGCTATACCGCCGATTAACAAGCAGGCCGGAATATGCCGGTGCCGGGGGAAGAGTACTCCCGTTAAACGATGATATGTATTCAACCTACAATACCGTATTCCGTTGTCTGGAACCACCAAGACAGATTGAAGCGGTCATCGGGGCAAACTGCATGTTCCACAAACAGCCGGTTATCGACGCGGGGATGTTTGATGATTATTTTTTCTATCCCGGCGGAGAAGAGATTGCGCTCTGTATGAAATTGTGGATAAAGGGATACCGGTTCGGATTTGAAGAGCAGGCAGTAGTGTACCACAATTACCGGCAGAATCTGCGGGATTTTATCAGGACCTTTTATCATTACGGGGTGGGTGAACAGATCATCCTTACAAACCGGCCAACGGATTATTTCCAGTACATGCAGTATCCCGAAAAAATGCACAATTACATTGCATTTAAAAACAACAGAAAATTCCTCATGTTTTTCTTCCTCCATCTTGTGTATGGTACGTTCATGCAGTATTCCTTTCTTGCCGGAATACCCCTTACCCGGTATACACGGCTGAAACTGAACTGTCTGTATGGGATCCATCAGCTCAGTTATCATCTGGGACGGGGAACAATCTCCGGAGTAACCGTCAGGGAAGTCCGGACTTTTCGTACCCGCAATCCGGAACGTTTCCATACACTGGATCCGGATACTGATAACGATCCCGTTCTCCTTGAGGTAACAGCAGATACCATACCCTCTGCCATGAAACCGGGCGAGACCAAGGGCGTGTCCATAACCATAAAAAATGTGTCGGACCATCTCTGGCTCTCGGGTGTTTTGCGTATTGTACTATCCGGAGGGGAGACTGCTGCACCTGTTTTTATAACCTCCGCAGCAGAAGAGATGTTCTTTTTCCCGGATACTGAAATGGTATACCATTTCAGCCTTAAGGCCCCTCAGCAGGAACAGATCTGCCATGTCCAGGTATACCTTTCCTCATCATCCGGTATTCCTCTCAGTTCAAAAAAAGATAAAAAAATCACGCTCTCTGCAGAATCGAGGGTTATGGACGCAGAAATTGCAGAATCTGTATTCCCCAACACGATTATCGCCGGACAACCGGCCCAGGCATCTGTCATCATGAAAAATACCGGGTCGGTTACCTGGAACCGGGAAATTAACGTCTGGCTGGAGGGGGAAAATGGTAATTCGGGTACGGCAGCATTGTTCGGGAATCCTCATATCGAACTTCCTCTTACCAAAGAAATTCCCCCTGGGGGTACCGTTAGTTTTCTGTTCAGGATCACGGCTCCGTTTATGCCGGGCGAATATGTTGTACGTTACCATATGGGAGGAGATTTTCACCCCAGGTTTGGAAAACTGATCGAACAACGGATTGAGATTAAAGCGTTATGAGGTCCGTTATATAGCCCTTCGGGAAATTTCGTGGAGGGTATGAAGGAACCGTTCAGTAATGGTGACATCAATATGACTGACCGGACTGGCTGGTTCTTTCGTTCCCTGCTCTGCAAACTCCGTCTTTTTTTTACGAATCTCAAATTAATGATCGTACAGGACAATTACCTGAAAATCCTCATCTTTTTGACAATAACCGGTCTTATCCTGCGACTCTGGCACATCGGAGACGTCTCTTTCTGGCTTGACGAGACCCTGACGGACAGGTATTCACACAACTCATTCCTGGGGATCTGGTATATTGGAATGAGCGGTGTAAATCCTCCGACATTTTACTGGATCGAGCATGTCGTACTGTATTTTGGATCCGGCGAAGCAGTATTACGCCTGGTTCCTGCTCTTTTGGGCACCTGTACTATCCCGCTCTTTTACCTGCTTGGCAGAGAATTCCATAACCGGGAGACCGGGTTGGTTGCAGCAGTCCTGCTCACCGTTTCCTCATTTCATATCCACTATTCGCAGGAAGCACGCCCGTATACATTGTTCCTCTTCTGGTTCTCCCTTGCCCTGATCTTTTATCTCCGTGCCTGTAAAACCAACTCCACCACCACATGGGTGCTCTGCGGGGTTTTTTCAGCACTTTCCTGTTGGGCACACCTGTTCGGCTTCGTCTTTGTCTTTCCTCTGTTCCTGCTCGCTATACTCGTAAAATTCTTTTCCGGTAAGACCGGTATAAGGAATCTTAAAGCCGTTACCCTGGCAGGAGCGATCTGGATCCTATTATCACTCCCCATGATTCTGAGAATAATTTACGCAGGTCTTTCCAAAACAGGTTCAGCAGAATCCTGGGGTTATCGGGGGATTGAAGTGATCACCTCTATGATCCAGGATGTGCTTGGCGGGAATATAGCGGGGATAATCATCCTGTGCTTTCTGTTCATTGCGGGACTTGTCCGGATTCTCCGCAATGACCGGAAACGGTTCCTGTTCCTGGCAGTTGCCATTGCCCTTCCTCTGATTATCACGGTCGCTCTTTCCTTCAGGATGGCAATTGCGTCCCGCTATCTGATCGGACTCCTCCCCTTTTTTTTCCTTGGCATTTCTTACGCCGTCAGTTCGGTTCAATGTCGAATTTTCACAGCGCGGTTTTCCTGTATTGTAATCCTCCTGCTGGTAGCCGCAAGCATCCCTTCCCTGAGCCTGTATTACGCCGCAGATTCAAAATCTGGCCAGGACTGGAAGGGATTCTCCCCGGAATTGCACAACCTGACGGCAGCCAGTGACAGGATCTTTATTTATCCGGATTATGAGGAAATCTCCCTCAGGTATTATTACCACAATGGAACGGAACATACCTTTGTCTATGGTATTAAAAACACAACGGATCTTGAAAAAACCCTTAGACAAAATCCCGATCAGAAAAAAATGCTCATTATTGTCGGTAATGAGAAGGTAAAACTTTCAGGAGAGATCGGCCAATGGATCGATTTCCATGCTGTACTTGTTGAAAAACATGAGGCACTCTATCTGTACAGGATAATTAATCCCATTAATCCGGATATCTACGGAATGTAAACCGGAGGGGCCTGTGAATTCAAAAGGGATATTACGGAACCTGACCTGATCTGCTGATTTTTAGTGTATTTTCTGATTTTTTCATCACTTCTGGCATATATCTTCCGATTGTATACTATATTGAGGGTTTTTGGTTCCTGCAGAATTCGTTGCATCAACCTGAACAGGGAATACCCAATTTCCCCCGTGAAAGGGGAATTTAAAAGGGGATGAAAAATCGTTCTTTTCCCGGAAAAAAATATTCAGGATATTCTGACACTTCCAGGTGTGCTTCATTCAGGAGAATGAATTTAAAATCCTGATGTACTCCCACATTGCAATGAAATACCCTGATATGCAGAACCTGTATTTTACTATAAAGGTTCCAGAGCAATCTGTGATGATTCGTGCTGTTTTTTACCGTATCTGAACCCTGGCCGCAGGAATACTGACGAGAAAAATGATTTTGATTCTGCATGCCAGACCATCCACGCTCCGTCACTGATTTATGACACATTACCCGCCATTCCGAATACAAAGGCAGCAATCACCGCAGAAACTATGATCAGTACTATTCCGAGAATAATGAAAACGATCGGCAGCCAGAATAGTCCGCTTTTACCCTGAAAGTCCACTTCCCTTTGGTTGATCTGTTTTGCCGTTGTATAGGCATTATACATTCCGTAAACCCATATCCCGATATAAACCACGAACAAAATTACAACCAACAGGGATGCTGACGATTGGTTTGACATAATGATAGCTAAAATTATCATGAACAGATAGGAAGCGAAACACGCTCCAAAAAATCCCAATCCCTCCCAGGTTTTTCCATTATACCACTGGCCCCATCCGGGAAAGAAAAAACTCAATACAACCGCAAGGAACGGTATCCGGATCTCTGCGGGAACTGATGGCGGAGCCTGAAGTCTCACACCGCAACTTGGGCAGATCTCAGCATTTTCAAATTGTAACGGCTTTCCACACGTGGGACAGAATTTTGGCATAATTGTCTCGCTCCAATTTATCTTCTGATAAGTAGTGGAGAATGATATCAAACGTAATGATTGTTACGATTATTACGGTATGAAATAATAATTCCGGCCATCAGGCCGGGGAATGGAATCAGATGATATCGCGCATCCGGCAACCTCTGGCCGGTTCTTCACTCGTACCATTCCTGCGGGAATCTTTGAGGTTTTTACAGAAACCTTAACGAGGAAAATGGGGGAGTCAGCAGAGATCCGGAATTAGAGGTCCAAAGCGGGGACGTGATACGGGGAACCTTCTAAACTATTCGGCTATCTAAAGAGAATTCGAGAAAATGCACCCTTTTCACAAAATAAATACTGTTATTTTTTTCCTCTCAGCTTCGCAAGCACCCGCTCCTTCTTTTTCATTGCAGCTTCCGAAGCCCTGAGCACGCCTTCCTTCATCTCGTCAAAATCCCGCATATCGGAATCCACAACCTTCTTGACCGGCGTATAAGCGGATTCACGGAACCGGGGGGTGAAGTCCTGTTCCCTGCCCTGTGAGAAGAGCACCGCTCCGGGTTCCCCTTCTTCCACCCGGCCGATCTGCTCGATCCTTACTCCGGCAGAGCGCACGATACTGCAAATCTCCCCGACAGCTTCCGGCGGGGCAACGATCAGGAGGGCATCGAGCGAAACGCCAAGGTAATCGATCTTAAGTTTCTCGAGCATTGTCCTGACATGGGGCTCGACAAGGCCGGCTACGTTGGTATCGTCAATAACAATCCGGCATTGTGCCGTCTCAGCCATTTCGTAAATATCGCCGCGAAGTCCGCCGTTTGTAACGTCAGTCATTGCATGTACTTTTAAAAAAGCATCGCTTTTCATCAGCGTGTCGCAGGTTACAAGGAAGTTGAGGTTGATGGTCTGCTCCACGACCTCAGGAAATCCTGAATAGATCCCTGCAGTTGCAATGGTACCCCCGCCGGCACCTTCTGTCATCAGGAGCACATCGCCGGCCTGCGTGGACTTCCGTGCGGTGAGGTGCCCGGTAACGCCGACACACCCCACACATCCGGTGAGCCGGCCGCCAAGCACCATATCACCGCCTATCCGGAGCGTTGAACCGGAGACCAGGGGCACATTCATCGCTTCCCCGACTGTGGTTATGCCGGCAGTGTAATCAAAGATTTTCGCCACATCGCCATCATCGGCAACGTGGATGTCTGAGAAGAGCATGACGGGCCGGGCACCCATGACCATTGCATCCCGGAGCGTGGCCCGTGTCACATGGAATCCCGCCAGAAACGGGAAATCCGAGAGCCTCGAGTGCATCCCGTCAACCGTACAGACAATAAATTCTCCCCCGGCCCGGACTGCCCCGCCATCATCCATCTCGTCAACCCCTACCGCAGCAGAGCTCTTGCCGATGATGCGGGCGATCTGGCGGTGGGCAAAAAAGTCGCCCTTCCCCCGTGAACCGACACCAAATTCCCCCATCTTTACGCCGGCTGGTTCAAATGAGAAAAAGTCCCCGGACAGTCCATGAGTATTTTTCACTTCAGTAATGACCGCCCGGGCAAATGCGGATGCATAGGATGGGTTCACGACCTTGTATGAACGGATGAACTCGACAAGTCGTTCCTCTATTACTGCTTCGCTGACACCATTAGCAATTTTTTTCCGGGCATATTCCTCGACATCCATGCTTCTCTGTACGTGTAAGGGACATAAAAAACCAAAGGATTTTTTTATTCCCGGGCAATAATGACGAGAACCTAGCGGAGCAGGATGCCTAATACATCCGAGAAACTTCTCACCGCATCGTCAACCTTGCCGACTTTTAAAAGAGAGAGTCCCTTGATAAATCCGGTGCGGACGTCCCTGACATCGATATAATATGCCTGGTCGAATGCCCGCGCCGATTCTTCGAGTTTCCCCAGCATGAAGCAGGAGTTGCTCATCACGACCCATGCATCGGCTATTGCCGGATCCGCTTGCAGGGCTTTTTCAAGGCAGGTTATCGCTTCCTCGTGTTTCCCGAGCATGCTGAACGCAAGACCTTTCCGGTACAGGGCTTTTGCATTATCAGGGTCAAGGGAAAGGGCAACATCAAGGACTTCAAGGGACTCGCGGTAGCGTTTCAGGTGGATCAGGGCAACCCCTTTTTTGATCAGGGCCGACAGGTAGAACGGGTAAATTTTCAGGGCGCGGTCGTAGCAGATGATCTCTTCTTCGTACCACTTGAGTTTCCCGTACGCGTACCCCTCGTTGACCCATGCGGAGAGGTACCGGGGTCGTAGTTCAAGAGCCCGCTTGCAGCACTGGACCTCCGATTCGAACCTGCCGAGCATGCCAAGGGCTACACCCTTATTGTTCCATGCCGTGGCATTCTCCGGGTCGATCTGAAGCGCCCGCTCGCTGCACTTGACCTTGTCTTCGAACCGGTCGAGCATGCCATAGGCGAACCCCAGGTTGTTCCAGGCATCGACGCAGTAAGGGTTCAGTTCAATTGCCTTTTTGCAGCAGGAGATCTCTTCGTCAAACCGGCCAAGTTTTCCCAGGGCAAAACCCCGGCCGACCCAGGCAATTGCCAGTTTCGGGTCTTCCTTGAGTGCTAGAGAGAAGAAGTTCAGGGCTTCCTCGTGCTTTCCTTCACGCCCGAGTGCAAGACCTTCAAGGTAAAAATCTCTCCCCGTCCTGGGGGATTGGACGGAATCTGTCGGTTCTGATGCAATTGCCATGGAATGTTCTCCCCGGGACTGACCAGTACAACTGCTTAGTGCCGGTGATATTTATTTTAACGGATTCGGGATGGCAGTGGTGCGGCAGGTTATCGGGATTATCAACTGAATCTGACGATTTAGCCAAAAATTCTGAGACCTAATCCCTATCAAAATATTCTTTAAAAAACAATATCGTAAAACTTATATCGTTCTTAATATTACTCAGATTGTTGTCACCTTCACCCGGATCTTATCAAGCCTCATCGCCGGTCATGGCTGTCGTCCTACTGACAGGCATCGTCTTCATCCTCGCGATGCTGGTGCTCCTCATGTGCCTCGGATTCCAGATGCCGCATGGAGACCCATCAGTTCCCGATGTGTTTAAGATTGCCTCGATCACCTACATTCCGGACAGCAGCAGGACCCACGTACGAGGATTCGTTACGATTACCAATACGGGATCAGAGGATTACCAGAATACCTATCTTAAAGTGATTACCTACGTGAATGGCGAGAGGGCTAACTGTTATATTCCGACCCTGAACAACCACCTGTTCATCCCCAATCATTACGGGGTCTGGCTTTTAAGGGGTGTTGGAACGCACGGACCCCCATATTCCCCTACATCCGTATGGCCTGCCAAGTCACAAATTTCAATTGAATACAAAAAAGAGATAATGCATCCGGGGGACCGCGTCACCCTGGAATTTATTGATACCACAACCAACCAGACAATCTCCCGCGACACATGGCCGCATACAACCGAACGTGATGTCCGGTGGTTCTACAACTACTTCCTCAATCCTCAAGCCGCTTGAAGACGCCTTTCTTTGCCTTGCAGATCTTGCACTCGGGACAACGCCAGGTATCCGGTACTTTCTCCCACGCTGTACCGGCAGGTACACCGTTCCTGGGATCGCCCTTGGCCGGGTCGTAAATATAATGGCATTCAAGACAGACCCACCGTGCATTCTTCTCATCCGTTGGCATTTTTCTTTTCAACTCCTTTTAATCATAAAACGTATCAGTCCGGTTTTTCCTGCGCAGATATGAATACTTTCTTTCGGGCAACCGTTATGGGTTATTGGGAGCCTTGGGTAAAAAAGACCTGCCGTGCACAGAGCCGTGCCACGCGCAGGGGCTCGGGGATCTTTCCCTCAAGGGTAAAATCCCGGCAAAACAAGGCTGCATCAGCTTGTCCGATCCCGGCCGCCCGTAGATAAATTGTACGGTTGCCGCCAAGATCGACCGGAACCCGTTCGCCCAGCCGGAGATATGCCTGTATGCGGACCTCGTCGCCGGGAAAATGGTGCTGAAGATCCGTATGGAGCCCGCCCGATTCCTCGTAAGTGACACAGATCACCGGGATTCCGGACTCATCTGCAATCCGCACGGGATCGATCACGTTAAACCAGGAAATAACACAGCCGGAAAGCAGGACGATATTGATATCATGGCGATCAAGATCCCGGATCATCTGAAGAATGGTATCGGTCGCATCCATCCCGCCAACAGTAACCCTGCCAAAACAGAACCCGTCAATGCGGAGATCCTTGCGCATCACGACACCGGCAAGCGTGGAATATTCGCGCCCGGCATAACTTTCCGCGATCCCCAGTGCCCGCAGTCCCTTTTTGGGGATATGCATAGAAGCACTTATGACACCCGATTAAAAATACTATACCAATGAAATTCAACAAAGACGAGGTCTGCGTTTTGATTCCAACGCTCAACGAAGCGCCAACCATTGGCACGATCGTCAAGGAATTCAGGGATCTCGGGTATACTCATATTCTGGTCATCGACGCTAAAAGTTCGGATAATACCATAAAAAACGCCCGCGAGGCCGGTGCAACCGTCAGAACGCAGTCGGGCAAAGGAAAAGGGAACGCAATCATCGAGGCGTTCGAGGTGATCGAACAACCATATATCCTCATGCTTGACGGTGACGGCACCTATTCTGCAAAAGATGCGGAGAAGATGCTGACTCCCCTGTTCCTGGGTTTCGATCAGGTTATCGGGGATCGCCTCATCAATGCCGAAGAAGGTGCGTTCTCCCGGCTCAACCTTTTTGGAAATCACATGCTAAATCTCCTCTTCAAGATCGCTCACAGCCGGGATCTTCACGATATCCTCTCAGGCTACCGGGCATTCACCAACCTCGCAGTCCACCAGATGCACCTGAAAGAGAAAGGGTTCGAGATCGAGACGGAGATCTCCGTTGAGGCAGTACGGAACGGCCAGCGCATCATGGTCGTCCCGATCCGGTATTCAAGCCGGCCGGGAACCGCGACCAAGCTCTCTCCGTTCCATGATGGTATCAAGATCGTGAGCACGATCTACCGGCTGGCGCGGGTGAACAACCCGATGTTCTATTTTGGTCTTATGGGGATTCTCACCACTCTGCTCGGGTTTCTTGTCGGTATTTATGTCCTCCTGGAATGGCTCCAACCCGTTCGTGTCGAGCATATCCCGCTCACGATCCTCACCGTGCTCCTCATCGTTGTTGGTATTGAGATCTTCATGTTCGGTATGATAAGCGACATGCTCCTCGTCGTCCATCGCGAGATCATCCGCGAGATCCAGCTGCTCCAGCCACCAAAGCAGCAGAAGTAAAAAATTTACCCTTCTGATTTTTTTAAATTCCAGATAATTCCTTCAGGAAAATAGGTACTAACCGTCCTGATTTCAGGACGTATCCAAGGAACGGCGGGGAATTTTTTGGTTTTTCGTAACAGCAATTCCCTGGCACGGGTGCGGCGATATATGTCCAAACAAACGGATGCAATTTTCAAAACTGTTCACAGAATTCGCAGAAAAATCAAAAATTACTCTCGTAAAAAAGCCTGTTTAAAATAAAGCACCCTACACGCATGTTCCGCAAGCGACGTGTAGACATATGCCTCGTCAAGTGTTTTTCCTGCCGCAAAGGTTCCGTGTCCTCGGGCAAGCACCAGCTTCGAACTGACAAGAGCATGGGAAACGGTGTCGGCAATCTCCTGTGATCCCGGCTCGCCGGAAACCACCGGGATTACCGGGCAGAACATTCTGCCTTCACTATCTTCCGGGATTACTTTGTCCCGGATAAGAGAAAGGGCCACTGCCACCGGAGGATGGGCATGGACGATCGCCATATGGGGGGTTTTTCTATACACTTCCCGGTGAACCCGGAATTCACTCGACGCTTCGGGCGGGACATTGCCGGTCATCGGGACATAAACCGGTTCCGTTGCCATGTCGAGATAGGCCCCGGTGCGTTTGATATAAAAACCGCTGTCTCCTTCCCGCACGCTGACATTACCGAAATTTCCTCCGACAAGGTGCTCAAAAAAGAGCCGTTTTCCTATCTGCTCGAATTCCCCAGAATGCATGAATCACACCTCTTTTTTATACAGAACTCTTTTGCATATTCAACGATATGTGCATGGGTCTGGCGGCAGGCATCGTCAGTCTCATACAGCACGTCCTCAAACAGCAGCTTCAGCCGGTTGCGGGGCTCGGTCACGCCGATGCACCGCATTATGCGGACAGTATATGCATCGATAACAAAACACGGCCGGGAGAAACCGTAACAGAGAATGCTGTCCGCAGTCTCCTCACCGATCCCATGCACGGAGAGAAGTCCTTTACGGAGATCGGATGTCGGCATTTTTGCCATCCGCTCCACGCCACCACAGGTCTCTTCTGCAAATACTGCCAGGTTTTTAAGCCTCTTTGCCTTTATCCGGTAAAACCCGGTACACCGGATTGCATCCTCAAGTATCCGGAGATCCGCAAACCGGATCGCGGAGAGGGTGCAGAGATTCTTCCGGTGGAGTTCGTCAAGCGCATTCCGGACATTTTCCCACCGGGTCTGCTGCGTAAGGATCGCTCCGATCATCACCTCATCGCAATTCCCGGGCCACCAGGGGATATTGCCGTATTTTTTCTTCAAGGCCCGGCTAAGATGCCGGACTTTAAATGAACTGGATGCCGACATCCCTCATCTTGTTGTATCGTGCGATATTAAGCAGGAGCGGGGTCAACGATTCCACCATGCAGGAAACATGGAGAGGCCCGGCATCATATGCCTTAAGGCGGGGGATCCGGTTCACGACCGCCATAACCTCCTTTTTAGCCTCAGCATCATCACTGCAGACCGGCACCGCAAACGCAATCTCCTCGTCAAGCGCTTTCCACTTGTTCGCGGCAATCGTGTTGAACGCCGAACAGATACGGGCTTCCTTTGGCAGCATCCGCCTGATCAGGAGGGCCGCAGATCCTTCCACGGGCGGCACAAAGACAAAATGATCCTGTTTCTCCATCGGGTTGACCGGGCTGACTACGATCTTGTCTTCAAAACCATGAAGCGTCTCGAGCGTGCCGACGAGATGCTTGAAGGGGATCGCAAGGATGACAATATCCGCTCCATCAATGGCGGTCTGGTTATCGACCCCTTTCAGCGAACATTCCTTCCCGCGTTTCTTGAGCAGTTCGCGACCCATCGTGCAGGTGGCTTGCGCCTTTTCCTGTTCCCGGGATCCAACGATGACATCAAACAGAGGGGAGAGACGCAGGGCCATCCCTTCCCCGATATCGCCGGTCCCGCCAACAATGCCGATCTTCACTTAACCCACCAGCGGCCGTAACATTTTTTCAAGCGTTATCGCGTCCGTGACCCCTTCAAGGGACTGGAGAACCTTGCCATCCTTCTCAATGATGAGCGTGGGAACAACGCGGATCCCGTATTTTTCTGCAAGGTCCATGTGCTGGTCGACATCAACTTTCCGGATCTCGACAGTATCTCCCATCGTTTTTGCCAGTTCCTCGATGATCGGCGTCTGCATCCTGCAGGGCCCGCACCAGGTTGCAAAGAAATCAAACAAAATCGGCTTGCTCATAACGATATACCTGTAGGAGTTGTCGATGAAAAAAAAGATAAACCTATGGTATTGTTACTTGGAGAGCATCTGCATGATGACTTTCCCGTATGCAGGCCGGGTGATGATGACACCGACAAGGACCCCCAGGATCGTGATGATGGCAAATCCTTTCAGGGTCGAGAGGTCCATGAGTGCAAGAGGTACCATCGCAATAACAACGGTTGCTGCCGCAGCAACGATGATCCCGAGTGCCCGGGCAAGTCGCTTCAAATAGAGATTGGGCGAAGGCACCTTTCCTTCGTGCAGAATCTCATCGGTGATGATCACCAGCTGGTCGATCCCGGTCCCCACGACTGCGACAAGACCGGCAATCGTTGGCAGGTCCATCTGGAAACGGATCAGGGCAATGAATCCGAGCAGGATAGCCACCTCCGAGGCATTGATCAGGATCATGGGGAGGACAATGCTGGGCTCGCGGTACCGGTAGTAAATAACAAAACCAACGGTGATCAGGGCGAGAATCCCGGCAAGGAGTGCCATGGTTTTATACCGTTCCCCAAGAGGGGCGGAGGTACCTCCCGATCCCGCGATGGATACATCAACCGGCAATGCTCCTGCATGGAGATGGATCTCCAGTTGCGTTGCCTGATTGGAACCGGCTGTGCCGGTACCCGTCGAGGCGAACAGCTGCCGTATCTGCTGAGTCTTCAGCTGCGCAGCAAGGCTGTCAGACAGGGGCGCTGAATACACAGTCTTGTTGTCAAGGATCATGATGAGGTAATGGTTGGCAGGATCCGTGGTGGCACCATACTTGATCGCTGCTTCCTGGAACGCGGTTGCACCGGCTTCATTGAGGGTAAACCCGACTCCCCACTTGTCACTGCCGGCGGGTTCCTGTGCAGGAGTCTGGACGCTGGTGATAGCATCACCGGATAATACATGCTCGGTACTGTTCCCCGTGGTCTGGACTCGGATCTCAAATTTTCCCTGTTTCCCGACGATTTCCTGTGCCTGTTTCATATCGACACCGGCCATTTCCACGCGGATATAGCGCGCGACATTGTTGAGACCGGTAAGCGTGTTGACTTTTGCATCCTTGGTGCCAAGGGAATTGATCTTGTTTTCAAGGATGAGTTTCACAGTATCCGCAGTGGACTTTGAAACTCCTTGGCTGTAACTGGTAATCTTCCCGCCTTGAGCGGCAAAGACCGGTTCAAGATCGGTCTGATTATAGAGTTTCCGGATCTCAAGGTGGTTTGCATCCACGAGTATTACTTCAGCATCAAGCTCCTGTGAAAGGTTCGAAACGAACGTGCTGAGCGGCTGATCGGTTGTGAATCCCACAACTTCCCCTTTCATCTCCAGCTGGATCCATGCGCCCTGCTGGAGGTCCAGACCATACTGGAGGTTGGAAGCCAGATGACCCTGATTGTCGAAGTGGGGAAATATTGTGATCACCGATAGGATTACTAGAATGATAAGAGCTGCAACTCTCCAGTCGCTCACCAGTGCCTTGAACTCCTTCTGGTTCATTTGCCGCCTCCCTTCAGTACGTACCATTTAAGGATCCCGACGTTGGTGAGCCATGTGTTGAAGATATCCGTAAAAAGTCCTATCAGGAGTACCGCAGAAATTTCCATGAGAACCTGAACCGAGCCGAACCAGGAAACCAGGAATAATGCCGTAGTTGCGGCAAGCGTCGTTGATGTCATGATGATTCCGGTGTGAAACGCTCCCGTCAGTTTGTCATTGAGCTTCCCCTGCCGTTTCAGTACCCGGTTGGTGAGAAGGATATCACTGTCCACAGAATAACCAATCAGCATAAGGAGAGCGGCAGTAGTCCCGAGGGACAGGGTGATACCGACGATATTCATGACGGCTGCGGTCATGACCATATCCGCAAAAGCCGAGAGGATGACTGCAACGGAAGGAACGAAGGTCCGGAAGGACAGAAAGACAACAATCGCCATACCGATGAATGAAATAATCAGGGCTATGGCAGCCTGGGACTGCAATGACTTCCCAAAGGATTCCCCGATCTGGTCGATCTTTGCGTCAGGATATTTCTGGCTGATCAGCTGCGACAGGGACTGGTATTTGGCATCGTCCATGGTCCCGAATTTTAAAAACTTGCCGTCATTCACATCACCGATATCGTTCAGCGGGTAGCCGGTAAAGGTTGCCTGCAGCTGTTCTCTGCTGTCGGTAGTGATGATGGTGACCGCAGTACCCCCGGAAAAATCAATGCCCGGGGTTACCGGCATCCCTGTAGCTGCCATATTTAATGCGACAATTACGAGGGAGATGATAAGAAGCACGAGCGGGATTGCCATCAGTTGCTGTGGCGAATATTTTTCGATATTATAGTTGATCAATCCCATATCTTATTCATCTGTTTACCTACGATTAAATAGTTACCAGAGGGGCTTCTGGCGAGCCTACTGTTCCCTCGATAGGACCCGAAGGCTGATATGGCCTCACAAGAAATCTGATGGGTTTTGTATCCGGAAAATCTTTTTTTAAGGTCCGCACAAGGGAGTCATCCGGGTAATTTCGCAGAAAATTTTAGTTCCTTCTTAAAATGCTCCAATTCCGGATTTGGGATTTAAAAACGCACAAAATCAAAAAATATATATACAGAGAACTTTGACAATACACGTATGAGATCTCCAACAGAGATCAAGAGAGTCATTGAGAACCGCCTCCGGTCCTACCTTTCACGGGACAGGACTGGCATCAGACGCGAAGTACTCATGCTCTTTGTAAAGACAAAAACGATCACGATCGCCGAACTTGTCGCCGAACTGCAAAAACGGTATACGGTTACTTTTCATGCGATTGCATCGATGGTTGGTATCATTGCTTCCCGTATCGGTATTCTCCGGGCACACCGGAGTACCGAGGGTGTAAACCGATACGAACTTAAGGAAAAGTATGTTGACATTGTGATCGGTATCGTAGGGGCGTAACGTTCACCCATCCGATCCATAACGATTTTTACTGCATGCTTCCAATACTATCAGCATCATGTTCACCCATTCCCATGACAGCACCGGCTTGGGAGAGATTACCGTCGTTCCAGAAGTGATAAAATATATTAACCACCGGGACTGTGATTTCCGTATATGCACTTCCTGTGGCGGACCCATTCTCCTGCCAACACGGATCAAACCCCCGAAAAAGACCGATCTCCTGCTCAAAGCCGGTAACCACACCATTTACATATCTATCCACCAGGCACGGTTTCTTTCCCACATCCATATGGACATGATCCCGTTCTTTGATGACAATGAGTTGAACAGGCCTGAATAAGGATGAGCTTTGTTGAGGTCCCCCATACTGCGGATATAAAAATCCGGGCAACGGCACCGACCCTTGAAAAACTTTTTTCTGAAGCGTTTGCTGCCCTGATGCAGGTCATCTATGGCCCGGACCGGAACGGCGGGAAGAAGCGGGAGATCGCCCTTGACGCAGAAGACCATGAATCGCTTATGAGGGACTTTCTCTCAGAAGTCCTCTTCATTGCCGAAGTTGACGGGATGGTTTTTTCCAGTGCGGATATTCATATTGAAGGACGCCATCTCTCTGCTGTGCTGGACGGGGAACCCTTTGACCGGCGCCGGCATGCCATGGGAACAGAAGTGAAGGGGATCTCGTACTCCGGGCTTGCCATAACCCGCGATGCGAACGGATATATGCTGGACATCGTATTTGATGTATAGGATCAAATGTACGAACAGGCAAAAATGCTCGAGGTATTTCTTGTGCATGAGTATCGATTACCCGACAGATCATGAGGATTGAACCAGATGATTGACGGGATAAAACGTGTTGGAACAAACGAATGGGAGGTACCGATTGGCTTTCTTCCCGGGATGCGTGTTCCGGGGAGATTCTTCCTCTCGGAATCGCTTGCGCGGACCCTTGAACCGGGCGCGATCCAGCAGCTTGCAAATGTTGCTACCCTGCCCGGGATTATCCAGCACTCCCTGGCCATGCCGGATATCCATTGGGGATATGGATTCCCTATCGGGGGGGTCGCGGCATTCACGCTGGATGAAGGGGTAATCTCACCGGGAGGTGTCGGCTT